>Ga0207773_100075_pt1 | contig 95151 bp, 98 predicted proteins | sample TtaePargueraPR_2_FD_187281 | JGI IMG/M metagenome (GOLD analysis project Ga0207773, IMG submission 187281) | Aerobic enrichment media microbial communities from Bioluminiscent Bay, La Parguera, Puerto Rico - Tt and M1 (3) (SPAdes) | ecosystem: Environmental > Aquatic > Marine > Unclassified ...
GGGGCAGTCGCGTGCAGCCGCGGTCTGGGGGTCGGTCGGTGAGAGTTCGTGCCTGCTATCGGGCTTTTGAGCGATAGCTGAAGGCGGGTGCCCAAGGGGCGGTCGCGCCGGACAGCCTTCCAAGTTATCCCCTATCGAGAAATCCCGGCGTTCCCGAGACGGCTTTCGTCTCAGTTTTTAGTTTCAGGGACGATCGCCGTCTCGGGACTCCGCTCTTTTCGTCAAAACCGGAGGCGGTCTTCGTCGTCCGGGGCTTCAGCACGCACTTTTGACTAGGGAGGCCATCACACCATGATCAATCACGCCAGCAGCAATTCGGCCGTCTGTTCGTCGGTGATGATGCCATTGGCGAGGCGTCTTGTGAGCGCGGCGCGGATGGCGGCGGCCTTGGCCGGGCCCATGGCCAGGGCAATGACGCGGCCATTTTCACGGCTGGGAATGGGGGCGGAGGCCACCCGGTCATTGGTCTGGCCTTCGATCAGCCGGCCTTCCGCATCGAACACCCAGCCACAGATTTCGCCGACCGCGCCGGCCTTCTGCAGCGCCTTGTGTTCGCTCTCGGAAATAAAGCCGTCGAGCAAAAGGGGAGCATCCGGGCCCAGATGGCCGATACCGACAAAGGTGATGTTGGCGCGGGCCGCGAGATCCAGCGTTGAAGCGATCATGGGCTGGGAGTGGAGCATTTCGCGCTCCTTGGCCGAGGAGGCGATGACCGGCAGGGGCATGGGAAAGCTGCGTGCCTTGACCGTGTCGGCCACGTTGAAGATGACGTTGTAGAAGGCGGCCGAGCCGTCCGGGGCGATGTTGCCAGTCAGCGACACCACGGTGTGGTGCGGGCAATCCATGGGCTGGAGCTGTTCGATGGCGGCCTTGAGCGTGCGCCCGGTACCAATGGCAATGATCACCGGGTCCGGGCTGCGCAGGCACCTCTCGATCTCGGCGGCTCCGGCCTCGGCAATGCCGATTGTGGTCGAGGAACTGCCAGGGTCAGACGGCACGACTTCGCAATGGTCGAGCGCGTAGCGGGTGCGCAGCCGTTCGGCCAGGTCCAGGCAATGGCCGATGGGATGGTCGAGTCGCACCTTGATCAGCCCCTCGCTGACCGAGAGCGAAACCAGCCGCTGCGCCGACTGGCGCGAGATGCCCATCTTCGAGGCAATCTCCTCCTGCGTGTTGCCGGCGACATAATAGAGCCAGCCCGCCCGCGCGGCATCGTCCAGCCGGGTCGCAGAATTCTCGTTACGCGCAGCCATATGCCCTCATCCCTCGTCGCCCCCGCGATTATTCCGATGCACGGCCCGGCTGCAAGGGGCAATGGCGGAATGGGGCACTGGCTGGCGCAGTCTCCAGGGTACTTGACCATTCCACTTTATTGTAACACTAAAAGTTACAAATTATTTTGGAGGTGATAATGTCCGAGTTCGCCCATGTCGCGCAGCGCTATGCCGATGGTCCGCCCAGGCAGGTTCCCGGGCTGGATGGGCTGCATCGCATGACCGATCTGCTGCTGGCCGAGCGTGTGCCCAAGGCGGGGCGGGTGCTGGTGCTGGGCGCGGGCGGCGGCATGGAATTGCGCAATCTGGCGGACCGTCATGCGGGCTGGCAGTTCGATGGCGTCGATCCCTCGGCACAAATGCTCGAGACCGCCCGGGCGGCGACGGAGGCATTCGCCGACCGGGTGCATTTGCACGAAGGGACCATTGATGTGGCACCCGAGGGACCGTTCGATGGCGCCACGTGCCTGCTTACTTTCCATTTCATTGCCCTGGGCGAGCGGCTCGAAACCCTGGAACAACTGCGCCGCCGCTTACGGCCTGGCGCGCCGCTGGTCCTGGCGCATATGAGTTTTGCGCAGGATGCGGCGAGCCGCGAACTCTGGATGAAGCGGCACGCAGCTTTTGCCGTGTCCAATGGGGTCGATCCGGCTCATGCCGAAAATGGCCGGCAGGCCATGCTGGCGCGGCTGCATCTGCTTTCGCCAGAGGATGAGGAGCGGATGCTGGCCGAGGCCGGCTTTTCTGGTGTGAGCCTGTTCTATGCCGGCTTCGATTTCAGGGGTTGGGTGGCCTATGCCTGATGGGGCTTCAGCTCTCGACCTCGGCATCGTCCCGGGCGCCCCATTCGGCCCAGGAGCCGTCATAGACGGAGACATGCTTTGCTCCGGCCTGTTCGAGTGCCAAAGCCAGCGTCACGGCGGTGATGCCGGATCCGCAAGAGGTGATGATGGGCTGGTCCAGGTTGACACCGCGTTCGGCGAAGACCGCTTGCAGCGTTTCGCGAGATTTGAGACGGCCGTTTTCTGTAAGGAGGCTGACCGGTACGTTGGTGCTGTCGGGAATATGGCCGGCCTTGAGCCCCTTGCGCGGTTCTGGGACTTCGCCATGAAAGCGCGGCGCGGGCCGTGCATCGAGAACCTGTGCCGCATGGCTGCGCAGATTGGCCGAGACGGTCTCGAAATCAACCGCAGCGTCGGGGTTGAAGTTCGCGTCGAAACGCCGCTTCTCCCGATGTACCAGCCCTGTTTCAGTGCCGCGTTTCTCGGTCCGCCATTTCGGGCCGCCGCCCTCAAGGATGCACACTTTTTCCGCGCCGAAGCTGCGGAAGGTCCACCAGACCCGCGGTGCGCTGAACAGGCCCACCTCGTCGTAGACGACGATGGTCATGTCCTGGCTGATGCCCAGGGCGCCAACGGCGCGGGCAAAGTCGGCCGGGCTGGGCAACATGTGGGGCAGGTCGCTGTCGGTGTCGGCTATGCCGTCAATGTCGAAGAAGACCGCGCCTGGAATATGCCCGGCCAAATACTCTGCCTGGGCATTGCGCGCGGCATTGGGCAGGTGCCAGCTTGCATCGACGATAACCACATCCGGGTCAGAAAGGTGCGCTGCCAGCCAGTCAGTTGAAACGAACGGATTGTCCAAGATGCGACTCCCTGTTTGCCCAGAGAATGGTCTGGCCTGCAAGCGGGGTCAAACCACAATTCGGGGCGGCCAGGCGAGCAGGGGCCGGAACTCGGTGCTTTGGCGCGAAGGTCTGCCTCAGGCACCCAGGGCGAGAACGTCGCGCGAGGCCAAGTGCAGGGTGACAGCATCACCGCGCTGGGGAGGGGTGGAGTTGGCGTTGAAAGTATCGATGCTGAGGCGAACATCGGCGACATCAACCTTGAGCCGCAATACCGAGCCCATGAAGCCGATATCGGAGACAATGCCCGACAGGGTGGTGTCGGTATCGGGACGCTGCGTAAGGGAGATCAACTCCGGCCGGATGGCCCGGTCAGGCCCGAAACTGGCGGCCGGCAGGGTGTTGAGATGGCCCACGAAGGTCGCGGCAAAGCGGGTGGCGGGTCGGTTGTAGATGTCGTGTGGTGTGCCGAGCTGTTCGATATTGCCCGCGTTCATAACCACGATGCGGTCGGAGATGGACAGGGCCTCTTCCTGGTCATGGGTGACGAAGACAGTGGTGATGCCCAGCTCGCGCTGGATCGCGCGGATTTCCTCGCGCAGGGACACACGGATCTTGGCGTCCAGCGCCGATAGCGGCTCATCAAGCAGCAGCAGTCTGGGGCGGGGCGCGATGGCGCGGGCGAGGGCCACGCGCTGCTGCTGGCCGCCACTCATTTCATAAGGGAAGCGCTTCTCGAAGTCGGGCAGGCCGATCAGCTTGAGCATTTCCTCAACGCGGGCGCGACGCTCTTCCCGGCCCAAACCGGCAACCTTGAGGCCGAAGCCGATATTGTCCCCCACGGTGAGATTGGGGAACAAGGCATAGGCCTGGAACACCATGCCAAGTCGGCGCTGGTTGGGCCTTAGGACCGTGATGTCCTCGCCATCCACCTGGATCGTGCCCGCGCTGGGTATCTCGAAGCCCGCGATCATGCGCAGGATGGTGGTTTTGCCGCAGCCCGAGGGGCCAAGCAGGGATATGAATTCGCCCTTGGAGAAATCGAAGCTGACGCCCTTCACAACGGCGTTCGTGCCATAGTGCTTGGTCAGGCTTTCAACGTGAAGGAAGTGCTGATCGCTCATAGTTGTCAATCCGTTCGGGGGGCGGAGCGGGGCGCAAAACGTGCCAGAAGCTGGATCATACCCATGGCGCCCCAGGTGACGATGAAGGAGATGATGGCCAGGGCTGAGGGCTCATATGCCCGGTTGGCGCCGACATTCTGGAGGTAGGGCCCAAACGCGGGCCGATTCAGCAGGCTCGCAATGGTGAACTCGCCGATGACGATGGCGAAGGTCAGGAACGCGCCGGACAGCACTGCGACCAGAATATTGGGCAGGATGATCGATGTGATGATGCGGAGCGTGTCGGCGCCCATGATCTGCGCCGCCTCGGTCAGCGTTTTGATATCGATGGCCCGCATGCCGGTATCGACGGCACGGTACATATAGGGCATGGCCAAGGTGACATATCCGCAGATGAGCAGGATGTCGGTGCCCAGCGCCGAGCCGGTGAACGGCACGATCGAGCTGGAATTATAGAGTCGGATATAGCCGTAGACGAGCACGATGGCGGGAATGATCAGCGGCAGGAGGGTGATGAACTCCATGAGCGGCCGCAGGTGCGGCAAGCGCAGGCGCACGAAATAGACTGCCGGGACCACGACGACGATGCCAACCACGATGGCGAAGACACCGATCAGCGCCGAATAGGCAAAGGTTGCCTGGAAGGCCGGGTCGGAAAAGACGGACGCATAGCTGTCAAAGCTGTAATAGCCGCGCCGCATCTTGAGCGAAAACTCGAAGGTGGCGATCAGGGGTACGAGGAAATAGGCGGCGCCAAGGGTGAAGACCAACCAGGGCCAGAATTTCCGGGGCTTCATCGCATCCACCTTTCGGCGCGGGCCGAGATCACCAGATAGATGATATTGGCGAGCGCGGTGATGGCGATCATGCCCAGGGCAAGGGCCGCTCCGAGGCCGGGGTTCTGTAGGGCGTCCCCGCGGATCTGCGCGTAGAGCAGGATGGGGACGATGTTCAGTGAAGAGCCGGTCAAGGCATAGGCAGTGGCAATCGCGCCGAAGGCGTTGGCGAACAAAAGGCTCAACGTTCCCAGGAAGCTGGGCCAGAGGATCGGGAAGCCGACATAGAGCCAGAACTGCAGCGCACTCGCCCCTAGGGTCTGGGAGGCCTCGCTCCACTCTTTCTTAAGCCCGTCGATCGCCGGGGCGATCATAAGAATCATGAGGGGGATCTGGAAATAGAGATAGGTGAGGGTGAGACCCCAGAAGGACAGGACGTTGAAGCCGGCCCGGTAGATATCGATGTCGAAAACGGCCTTGAGAATGATGGTGACAAGCCCGAGACGCCCAAGCGTCGAAATAAAGGCGAAAGCCAAGGGCACGCCAGCGAAATTCGATGCCACACCGGAAAAGGTCATGACGGTCGACCGAAGGCTATCGGGCAGGCGACCGCGGATGATGGCCAACGCGATGGCCAGTCCGGCGATGGCGCCCAGCAGTGCAGAGGCGCCGGAAATACGAATGGAAATCCAGTAGGCGGCCAGGATCTGGTCGGTGAAAAGACCGGCGATGTTTTCAAGAGTCAGCTGGCCGTCGCGGCCAATGAAGGCGGCCCCGACCAGGTAGAGCGTAGGCAGGATGAGGAACATCACTGCGAAGATGACGAAGGGCGCCACGCCGAGCCATTCGAAGGACAGTCGACGCGGTGAGCGAACGGAGGGTGCGGCGACAGGTGCTGCGGTGTTGGTCATTCTCAGTTCAGTACACCCTCAACAAAAATCACCGCACAGTCATCGGGCTTGACCCGAGGACTGTGCGATGGATGGGGAGGGCTGATGCGCCTCCCCGCCCGTAATCATTCAGAAACGTTGGCGCCGACGGTGGAGTCCCAGCCGGTGGTGATCACTTCCTTGGCGGCGTTCTGCTGCTCGATGGTCGGGAACACGGCCTTAGCATAGGCTTCGGCGGGCGGCAGGGCGTCGAGCAGGTCCTGCGGGATGGCGCCGGCTTCGGCCAGGGCGTTGAAGCGGATCGGATGGCAATAGCCTTCCAGCCAGAGGAGCTGACCCTCGTCCGAATAGAGATACTCCATCCAGAGCTTAGCGGCATTCGGGTGCGGGGCGTGGGCGGAAATCGCCTGCACATAGACCCCGGCGACAACGCCATTGGCAGGGACCACGATCTCGGCCTGCGGGTTGCCCTCAAAGCTGTCGCGCCAGGCCAGCAGATTGTAGTCCCAGGCGATCAGGACCGGCGAGGTGCCTTGGGCAACCGAAGCGGCCTTGCCGATGACGGGCACGAAATTGCCGGCGTCGTTCACGGCCTTGAAGAAGTCGAGGCCGGCCTGGGCGGCGCCTTCGTCCGAACCGGTCTGGGCGAGGCCAGCGGCATAGACGGCCTGGATGGCCTGATTGGAGGCGCGCGGGTCACCGGCCAGGGCAACCGAATTGGCGTATTCGGGCTTGGTCAGGTCGGACCAGTCGGTGGGCAGGGTGGAAACAAGGTCAGTGTTCACCAGCATGGCCATGGCGCCGTAGTAGTCGCCATACCAATAGCCTTCAGCGTCCTTGGCGTCGGCCGGGATGTCATCCCAGGTGGAGACCATATAGGGCTGCAGCAAGCCTTCTTCCTTGGCCTGCGGGCCGAAGGCGAGACCGATATCGAGCACGTCGGGAGCCTGCGGGCCCATATTGCCGATATTGGCGCGGACGGCTTCAAGCTCGTCGGCAGAGCCGGCATCGGGGTTCAGTTCGTTGACGGTGATGCCCGGATACTTGGCCTTAAAGCCCTCGATCACCTTGCCGTAGCCACACCATGAATGGGGCAGGGCGATGGTGGTCAGCATACCCTCGGCCTTGGCGGCCTCGTAGAGCGCATCGATGTCGGTTTGTGCGAATGTGGGAGCAGTCAGGCTGAGTACGGTTAGCAGCGATACCGAGGCGGTGAGCGCGGACTTGAAGGTCATGTTTGATATCCCTCGTGATGACGTTCGCACGCCCGGAAAGCGGCGAATGGCGAGGGATTATTCGGCTGTCGTGACAGTCCGATAATGTTTTCATGACGGATTCACGACGCAGGCGGCGCCTTCGGCAGCACTTTGGGTGGTCGTTTTGTGGCGACAAAGCCGGCGCGTCAGACGACGGCGAAGCGTGCCGGGCCTCTGCCCAGGCTCGCTAGGTGCGAGGCGCGGGACCGGAACTTTCGCGCAGCACCAGTTCAACAGGCCAGAGCTCATGCACTTCTGCGGCCGGCTTTCCGGCAAGGATCTGCATGATCAATTCGGCAATGCGGGTGCCGGCCTGGCGGATGGAAGACCGCGTGGTCGACATGGTCGGGTACATGTTATCTGCATTGAGATAGGGAAAGACGTCGTCATGCGCGATCATCGAGACGTCAGAGCCCAGTTGCAGACCGGCCTGGCGTATGGCGCGGAAGACGCCCAATGCCGTCATCATCGAACCTGCCAGGAAGGCGGTCGGGCGGGGCCGCTGTTCGAGCATGGCCTGGGCCATTCTGAAGGCGATTTCGTCCGTGAATGCCGAATTGCCCACGAGGGCCGGGTCAACCTGCAGTCCCCTGGCATTGAGAGCAGCGCGATAGCCGATCTCGCGGTGCTCGGCGAAGGTGCGCCCCTTGACCCCGTTGAGCAGCGCTATGCGCTTGTGGCCCAGATCGAGCAGGTGACTGGTGGCCCGCTCGAGGGCGCTGGTATTGTCGATGTCGAGCCAGGCCACGGGGTGGCCGATATTGGTGCGGCCGTGCAGCACGAATGGGATCTTGAGGTCCATCAGCAGTTCGGCCCGCTCGTCGCTGATGGTGGGTGAATGCAGAATCACTGCATCCACCTTCTGGCTGGCGGCCAAACGCCGATAGGCTGCCAGCTCTTCCTGGTGGCTGGCCACGGTGGAGACCAGCATGTCGATCTCCTGGCGTGCCATGTAGCTACCCACGCCCGAGAGGAATTCGGACATGTGCGGGCCCAACTCGTCGGCGCCGCGCAACACCAGGCCGATGGCGCCGGCGCGTCCGGTCGCCAGGCGCAGGGCGCTGGCATTGGGACGGTAGCCAAGCAGGTTGGCGGCCTCGGCAACGCGGCGGCGCGTGGCCTCGTTGACTTCAGGATAGCCGTTGAGCGCACGGCTTACCGTGGTTTGTGACAGGCCGAGATGTTCGGCGAGGTCTTTCAGTCTCATTGCGGCGATACGGCCCATACGGTTTGGCACACCGGCATGCATCCGCCCAGCGGCGAAAAACCCGGTTGTCACAGCCCTTAGGGCAGGCGTGTCCTTTTGAACAGAGGACATCGCCATTCTCCTCCCAAAGGCATTCAAAGCGATTTCAAATTTTTAAACAAGTCCCCGAAATCGTTTCAGGATTGTGAGGTGCGTACATCATTGTTTTCTGGGCCGTTTTTGGGCGGCATTGGAACAGAGAAATTTTAACGTATTGAAAAAATTGATAATTTTTCGATCGAGCTCGAAAAGTTCAAAGAATCCTCTGGGTCGCCGCTTGACAGTTTTTCAGGGCTCTGTTTCCTTATCTTCCAAAGCGCTTTCAAACTGAATGCCTCTGAACGGTTCGGTGGGGTGCTTTTAAGGGGGAGGGATATCTGGTCCGGCGCGCCAGCGCAGGGTCGGTGCACGCACCTCTCCCGCTAAGTCTTATTCTCGGGAGGATTTCCAATGAAATTGAAGACGCTGCTCGTTTCGATGATGGCGAGCGTGACGCTGGTGGCCGGTGTCGCCCAAGCGGCTGAGCTGTCCATTGTGTCGGGTGACACGGGCAATGGCCTGGCGTTCCTGCGCAGCCAGCTGGACCGCTTTGAAGCGGATACCGGACACACCGTCACTGTTGTGCCCATGCCCTCGTCCACCACCGACCAGTTCGGCCAATATCGCCTGTGGCTCGCCGCCGGCAATACCGATATCGACGTCTATCAGACCGACGTGATTTGGGCGCCGCAGCTTGCGGACCAGTTCCTCGATCTGACCGAGGCTGCTGCTGACATTGTCGATCAGCACTTCCCCTCGATCATCGAGTCGCAGACCGTCGATGGCAAGCTTGTGGCCCTGCCGGCCTTCACCGATGCGCCGGCCCTCTACTACCGCAAGGACCTGCTGGACAAATACGGCAAGGAAGTGCCCACTACCTGGTCCGAGCTGGAAGCGACCGCCAAGGAGATCATGGACGCCGAGCGTGCTGCCGGCAACTCCGAAATGTGGGGCTTCGTGTTCCAGGGCAACGCCTATGAAGGCCTGACCTGCGATGCTCTGGAGTGGGTCGTGTCCAATGGCGGCGGCCAGATCGTGGAGCCCGATGGGACCATCTCGATCAACAATGAGCAGGCTGCTGCCGCGATTGATCGCGCTGCAGGCTGGGTCGGCACCATCGCTCCGGAGGGGGTGCTTGGCTATATGGAGGAAGAAAGCCGCGGTGTGTGGCAGCTCGGCAATGCCGTGTTCCACCGCAACTGGCCATACGCCTACTCGCTGGGTAATGGCGATGATTCTGCCGTGAAGGGCCTCTTCGACGTGGCGCCGTTGCCCATGGGTGATGGCGAAGGTGCACGCTCGGCCGCGACACTGGGTGGCTGGAACGTTGCCGTGTCCAAGTACTCGCAGGATCCGGAAGCGGCCATTGAGCTGGCCAAGTTCCTGGCCTCGGCGGATGTGCAGAAGGAACGCGCTCTCAGCCAATCCAACCTGCCCACGATCGAAGCGCTCTATGACGATGCCGACATCGCGGCTGCTCAGCCGATCATTCCGAACTGGAAGGAAATCTTCCAGAACGCCGTGCCGCGTCCATCCGCTCCGACCAAGACCGACTACAACGAGGTCTCCTCGCTGTTCTGGAGCGCCGTGCACGACACCCTGTCGGGCAATGGTTCTGCTGCGGAGAACCTCGAAGTTCTCGAGGCCGATCTGCAGGATCTGAAGGGCGACGCCTGGTAAGTCCTCCCGGCGGCCTTGGCAGGGCGGGCGGTCGGGGATGTCCCCGCCGTCCGCCCCGCAATTCTAAACATAGTGGGGAGGAGATCGAATATGGCGACCGACGCCATGGCGCCGATAGCGACGGCGAGCACACCCAAGATCAAGTCGGAGCTCATGCAGCAGCGTATTCGCGCCGCTCGCTGGTTCCTGGTTCCGATGTTGATCGCACTGGCGATCGTGGCCGGATGGCCGCTGATGCGCTCGATATGGTTCTCCTTCACAGATGCGACCCTTAACGATCTTTATGGAGCCGAATGGGTCGGCTTTGGCAATTATTTGCGCTGGCAGGTGCTCGAAAGCGGCACCGTACGCTATCGCGGCGTGCTCGCGGATCCCGATTGGTGGAACGCCGTTTGGAACACGGTGCGTTTCGCCTTCTGGTCGGTGCTCTGGGAGACCGTCCTGGGCATGATCGTGGCGCTGGTGCTCAATGCGGAGTTCCGCGGCCGGGGAATCGTGCGCGCTGCCATCCTCATCCCCTGGGCCATTCCCACCATCGTATCCGCCCGCATGTGGGGCTGGATGCTCAATGACCAGTTCGGCATCATCAACGACCTGGGCATGAAGCTGGGCCTGCTCTCTGCGCCGGTAGCCTGGACAGCTTCGGCCGATACGGCGATGACAGCTGTGCTGATCGTCGACATCTGGAAGACGACGCCGTTCATGGCGTTGCTGATCCTGGCCGGATTGCAGATGATCCCCAAGGACATCTACGAGGCCGCCGATATCGATGGCGTGCATCCGGTCAAGCAGTTCTTCAAGATCACCTTGCCGCTGGTGCGCCCGGCGCTGATGGTGGCGATCATCTTCCGGGTGCTCGATGCCCTGCGCATCTTCGACCTGATCTATGTGCTGACGCCCAATTCGCGCTCGACCAAGACCATGTCTGTGCTGGCGCAGGAGAACCTGTTCCAGTTCAACAATTTCGCCGAGGGATCGACGCAGTCCACCCTGCTGTTCCTTTTGATCGCGATCTTCACCATCCTCTATATTTGGCTGGGCAAGGTGAATTTTGAAGGGGGAGACCGATAATGGGCGCGACCTTCGATCTTTGGAAATTCACCAAGTCGGCGGCGTTCTATGCGCTGGTGCTGTTCATCGTGGTGGTCTCGGTCTTTCCGTTCTACTACGCCATCCTGACCAGCCTCAAATCCGGTACCGACCTGTTCCGGGTGACCTATTGGCCGACCTCGCTGAGCTTTGACAATTTCCGGCAGGTTTTCACGCAGGGTGCTTTCCCGCGCAATCTGTTGAACTCGGTCTTTGTGGCGACAGTCACCGTCGTCCTGGCCCTGTTCCTGGCGGTCACGGCGTCATTCGCGCTAAGCCGGGTGCGCTTCGCCGGGCGCGGGCTGTTGCTCATGACGATCCTGGCGGTCTCAATGTTCCCGCAGATCGCGGTGCTGGCAGGCCTGTTCGAGGTGATCCGGTTCCTGGGCATCTACAATACGCCGTGGGCGCTGATTTTCGCCTACACCATCTTCACCTTGCCGTTCACCGTCTGGGTGCTGACCACATTCATGCGCGACCTGCCGGTCGAGATCGAGGAGGCGGCCATTGTCGATGGGGCGTCGCCCTGGGTCATCATCACCCAGGTGTTCATGCCCCTGATGTGGCCGGCACTGGTGACAACGGGGCTCCTGGCCTTCATCGCGGCCTGGAACGAGTTCCTGTTCGCCCTGACCTTCACGGTCTCGAACGAGACGCGAACCGTGCCGGTGGCCATCGCGCTGCTCTCGGGTGGTTCGCAATATGAAATCCCCTGGGGCATCATCATGGCGGCGTCGGTGGTCGTGACCGTGCCGCTGGTGGCCCTGGTGCTGGTGTTCCAGCGCAAGATCGTGTCCGGTCTGACCGCCGGCGGCGTCAAAGGATAAGGAGAAGCCAAAATGGCATCAATCGAACTGCGCAATATCCGGAAGTCCTTCGGCGCCGTGAACGTCATCAAGGGCGTCGACCTGGAAGTCCGCAAGGGCGAGTTCATGGTCTTTGTCGGCCCGTCGGGCTGCGGCAAGTCCACGCTGCTGCGACTGATCTCTGGCCTTGAAGACATTACTTCAGGCGAAATGCTGTTTGACGGCAAGGTGGTCAATGCGCTGACCCCGTCCAAGCGGGGCATTGCCATGGTGTTCCAGTCCTATGCGCTCTATCCGCATATGACCGTCTACGAGAACATGGCGTTCGGACTGAAGCTCGAAAAGGGCCATAGCAAGGAAGCCATTCGTCAGCGCGTTGAAAAGGCCGCTGACATGCTGCAGATCCGGCAATATCTGGATCGCCTGCCCAAGCAGCTTTCGGGCGGGCAGCGCCAGCGCGTCGCGATCGGCCGGGCCATTACCCGCGATCCCAAGGTGTTCCTGTTCGACGAACCGCTGTCGAATCTCGACGCCGCCCTGCGCGTGGCCACCCGCATCGAGATCGCCAAGCTCCACGAGGGCATGCACGACGTCACCATGATTTACGTGACCCATGACCAGGTGGAAGCCATGACGCTGGCCGATCGCATCTGTGTGCTGCGCGATGGTTTGGTCGAGCAGGTCGGCACGCCCATGGAGCTTTATGAAAAGCCCGACAGCATCTTTGTTGCCGGCTTTATCGGATCGCCCAAGATGAATTTCATCACCGGGGAAAAGGCGGCTGCCTTCAACTGCACGACGCTGGGCGTGCGGGGCGAGCACATGCTGGTCAAGCCAGATGGCATCTGGGAAGGCGAGGTCATCCACACCGAAAACCTCGGTGCGGACACCTATGTCTACCTCGAAATGGGCCAGGAAGAGCCGATCGTGGTCCGCCTTGAAGGCGCCATGCAGCATCCGAGCGGGTCAAAACTGCGCGTGTCGCCAATGGAAGACCGCGTGCATCGTTTCGACGAAAACGGCAAACCCATCCGGTAGAGCGGGCAACACGATGGGGCGGCCAATTCTCCGCCACCATCTCCCGATACCGTCTCCCATCTGGCGGGAACCTCGGTTGAACAAACAGGGGTTCTCGTCGATGGGGGAACAACGCAGAAATCAACGAACATCCCGGCGCCTGTCTGCCGGGATTTGAATATTAGGAGACAGTCATGCCGATCCGTACCCTGGTTTGGGGCGAAAACGTTCACGAGCAGAAGAACAAGGTCGTCGCAGAAAACTACCCCAATGGCATGCATAACCAGATTGCCTCCCTGCTGCGGCAGGATGCCAATCTCGAGGTGAAGACCACCACGCTGCAGGAGCCGGAACATGGCTGTACCGAGGAGGTGCTGGCCAATACCGATGTGCTTCTATGGTGGGGGCATGCCGCGCATGACAAGGTCGATGACGCCGTGGTCAAGCGCGTCATGGAGCATGTCTGGCAGGGCATGGGCCTGATTGTCCTGCATTCGGGCCATCATTCAAAGGTGTTCAAGGGATTGATGGGGTCGCCCGCCAATCTGCATTGGCGCGAAGCGGGCGAACGTGAACGGTTGTGGGTGGTCAATCCTGGGCATCCGATCGCCAAGGGTCTGCCGGCCTATTTCGAGCTCGAATATGAAGAGATGTATGGTGAGCCCTTCACTGTGCCTGAACCGCTGGAAACCGTTTTTGTTTCCTGGTTCCAGGGCGGTGAAGTGTTCCGCTCGGGCCTCACCTATCGTCGCGGTGCGGGCAATATCTTCTATTTCCGCCCGGGTCACGAGACCTATCCCACCTATCACGATGCCAATGTCGGCCAAGTGCTGCGCAATGCAGTCAACTGGGCCTACCAGGGTGATCGCCATGCGCATCTGATGAAGGCACCGAACACGCCGGTTGGTGAAGCCATCGAGAAGATCGAGGAGCGGGGCCCCAAGCTCAGCGCTGCCGATCACGCCGGTGAAGTGAAGAGCTGAACACAATATGAGTGTCATCCCCGCCCGTGGCGGGGATGACTGGGACAACCTGTAAACGGCCGCTCCCGGCGGCCAAGGAATTGACTTATGCGTATCCTCATTCTGGGTACCGGCGGCATGGCCAATACGCATGCCAAGAATTTTGCCAGCATTGAGGGGGTCACCCTCGCAGGCGGGGTGGATGTGGATCCCGCCCGCGTCGAGGCATTCTGTTCCGCGCACAATATTGAGCGCGGTTTTGGCTCGCTCGATGCAGCGCTGGCCTGGGGCGAATTCGATGCCGTGGCAAACGTAACCCCGGACAGCGTCCACTATCCCACCACCATGGCGGCCCTGGCCGCCGGCAAGCACGTGTTTTGCGAGAAGCCGCTGGCGACCGACCATGCGCGCGCCATGGAAATGACTGAGGCGGCCGAGCGGCTGCGTCTGGTCAACATGGTCAACCTGACCTACCGCAATGTCTCGCAGTTGCAGAAGGCCCGCGAGATCGTGCAGTCCGGCCAGGTCGGCACGGTCAAGCATTTCGAGGCGAGCTATCTGCAGAGCTGGCTGGTCTCACGTGCCTGGGGCGATTGGCGGACCGAGAGCCAGTGGCTCTGGCGCCTCAGCAAGAAGCATGGCTCGAATGGCGTGCTGGGTGATATCGGCGTCCATATCCTGGACTTTGCCGCCTATGGCGCGGGCAGCGATTTTTCAAAAGTGTTCTGCCGACTGGAAACCTTCGACAAGGCCCCCGGCAACAAGATTGGCGAGTATGACCTGGATGCCAATGACAGCTTTGCCATGACGGCGCAGCTGGAGAACGGCGCCCTGGGCGTTGTCCATGCGTCGCGTTGGGCGACCGGGCATTTCAATGAATTGCGGTTGCGCGTCTACGGCGAGCTGGGCTCAGTGGAGGTTCAGCACCGGCACGACTGGTCCAAGCTCTATACCTGCCTGGGTGCTGACGCCGAAACCGGTACATGGACCGAGGTCGAGGTCGACACCGTGCCGACCAATTACGAGCGTTTCGTGGAGGCCTGCCGGACGGGCCAGAACATGGAACCCAGCTTCCGCCATGCTACCAACATCCAGAAGGTGCTCGATCTGGCAACGGTCACCGAGCGCGAACGGGCCGAGCACAGGGTCATCTAGGCAGACAACGACATTGGCCCCGGCTCTCGTCCGGGGCCAATGCGCTCTTGGTCTGATCAGCTGCGATCGTCGACATAGACGATGACGGAGCCATCGGCTTTGGTCTTGAGGCTGACAACGTCCTCTACGGCATAGCCCTCGGCCTCCAGTTCGGCGGTAATCGCCGCGTTTTCCGAGATTCGGGCATGCAGCCCAGCCTGGGCATCGGCGCTGGCGATCAGGGCTTCATCAAGCGCTGCACCTTCGGTTTCCGCGTCACCGGTCAAGGAGGAAAGCAGCACGATACGAATGTCGGCGTCCTCGGCAATGGCGCTCAAATCGAGAGCGGCCACGCCTTCGACCGAGGCGATGGCTGAAGCAAAGCTGTCGTCTGCCAACGCATCACCAGTTTCCGCGCCGGCATTGGCGTCAGCGGACGCATCTGCATTGGCGTCAAGACTGTCGGCCGCATCGAGGTCCGCGCCTGCGTCAGCACCCGCATCGACATTCACGCCGTCTTCCGAAGCGTCCAGGCTGGCATCAACCCCCACATCGCTCTGTGCGGTCAGGACTTCGCTGTCGAGAGCAGTGCCGGCGTTGGCGTTGAGATCAAGAGAGGAACTGGCCGCGATGGCGGGCAGGGCGCTCGTGGCCAGAAGGGCTGTAACTGCAGATGCAATAATGGTCTTTTTCATAATTTGCTCCTGTTTGTGGGTTGTGCCCCCCACTTGGACAGCCAGACAACGAGCGTTCCTTTGCATGGTTGCGGCAAAGACGTTCACGATGCGCAATCAAATTTGGTCCCCATGTTGCAACCAGTTGAGCCGATACCAATTTCTCCGTCAGACAAAGGAGCGTCACATGGAAATCATTTGGGCCATTCTGGTCGGTTTCTTCGCCGGACTGATTGCAAAGTGGATTACGCCGGGGGATCGCAAGCCATCCGGCTTCATTCTGACAACAGTGCTGGGCATCGTGGGCTCTGTGCTTGCCACCTGGTTGGGACAACAGATCGGATGGTACGGCCCGGGTGATGGCGCGAACTTCATCGGTGCCATTGTGGGCGCCGTCATCATCCTCCTGGCGTGGGGCCAATTGGCACGACGCGCCTGAAGCAGATCAACAAAAAGGGCGCCCACGGGGCGCCCTTTCTCTCATCGTCCAATGCGACCGCTTATTCGACGACCGTGATCCGGCCATCGGTATAGGGCGTGTATTCGCCACCCAGTTCAGCGATGTAGTCGGCAACCACCTGCTCGAGCGGCGGACCGAAGTCATAAGCGTTGTCGCCTTCCGCAAAGGTGCCGTAGCCGTCGCCGCCGCCACGCATGTAGTTATTGGTGACCACGATATAGGTGGCTTCCTCGTCAATCGGCACCCATTGGTCTCCTTCGCCCGGTACCAGGACATCGGAGATGCGCTCACCGGCCGGGTTGGCGAGGGTGTAGCTGTATTTCAGACCGGCAACCTGCGGGAAGCGGCCGGCGCCATTCTCGATATCGGAGACACCGTTCTCCAGCGCCTCGATCACGTCGGCGCCGGAGATTTCCACGGTTGCCAGCGTGTTCGAGAAGGGCAGGACGGTCAACACTTCGCCCATGGTGATCTCGCCAGCATCAATGGTCGCACGCAGTCCGCCACCATTCTGGATGGCCACAACATTGCCCTGATCGGCTACACGGTCGAGCATGGCGTCTGCCACCAGATTGCCCATCGAACATTCGACGACGCGGCAAGCCTCACGCGAGCCTTCGATGGCTTCGGTGGCCGTACCGATCACCTCTTCCATAAGGGCGTTGATCGGTTCCTGCAGCTCGGCAAGGCGGGCAACATAGCCCTCGTCGGGTGTGACCGAGGCATCCATGATGATCGGCGCGCCTTCGGCCGAGATCACATTGCCTTCGTCATCCCAGGTAACGACGAGATCGCCCAGATATTTCGCGTAGGCACCAGCGGTGACCACCGGCACTTCATTGCCATCCGGACCGTTCACCAAGGTCGGGTAGGGACCCACGGCGTTCTCGTCGGTGTTGGACAGCAGAGAGTGAGAATGGCCGCCAACCACCACGTCCACATTGGGAACATTGGCCGCGACCTGCAGGTCCTGGGTATAGCCAATATGGGTCAGCGCGATGATCTTGTTCACACCGGCCGAGGTCAGGGCTTCGGCCTGGGTGGTCAGGCTGGTAATGGTGTCCTCGAATTCGACATTATCGCCCGGGGATGAGGTTTCGTCGGTGTCCTCTGCCAGGGCAGATACGAAGCCAATTTTCTCGCCGCCAATCTCAAGCACCAGCGTGCCGGGGATGCGGCCCGCCAGCAGGGGTTCGTTCTCGACATTGGTATTGCCCGAGATGATCGGGAAGGTCACCGCGTCGAGCAGCTTAGCGAGCTCCTCCGGGCCATCGTCGAATTCGTGGTTGCCCACGGCCATGACTTCAATGCCCAGATCATTGGCGAACTCGGCAATGATCTCGCTGCGATATTGGGTATAGAACAACGAGCCCTGGAACTGGTCACCGGCGTCGACCAGGACGACATTTTCGCCCTCAAGGTCGGCGCGCTTGGCGTCGATGGCGGTCTTGAGGCGCGCGATACCGCCAAAGCATTCGCCGGCGGCGTCGTCTTCGGCACTGCAATTGGAATCGGTGCCGGTGATCGGGCCAAAGCGGGCGTGGAAGTCGTTGATGTGCAGTATGTTCAGCGTGAACTCGGCTTGAGCGGCCGTCGAAAAGCCTGCGCAGAGCGTGAGCGCCGTTGCGCCCAGAAGCAGTTTCTTCATCCCTGATGTCCCTTATTGCTTATTGCGGTCGACATAGCAGCTACCGGATCGGCCCGACGCCTGAAGGGCCGCCAGCAGTGTCATAAAACAACTAATCAGGTAATTGTGACAGTGGAAAGTGGACCTTTTGGTCAAATTTGCGGCCGATTGGTTTTGGGCAGTCGCGGCGGGGCGTAAATATGATTGCAACGGTTTGCGCGTAGTGCTTGGCGACCTGTCGATCGCGCCTTCCGGAATCGCCTCCATGAGTATTGCCCTTGAAAGCCTGATGCGTACGCCGCCCGACGAGGCGCAGATGCGCTCCAGTGGCGGCGGCGTTCTCATGTTCATTGCCATCGGAGCTTCGGCAGCAGCCGGCTTTGTTGTCCTGAGCACCTTGATGATATGGGCCTTGCCGATGATCGACAGCTGGTTGGTCAGTACACTGTGCTATGCCGCGTTCATCGTGCCGGTCTATCTGCTGCATCGGCGTTTCACCTTCGCCTCGGACGTTGACCATCTGCACGCCCTGCCGCGCTATGCCGTGGTCCAGGTGATGGCATTGGCGCTTGCCACATTGTTCAGTTTTGTGCTGCATGGCACGCTGTCCTTGCCAAGTCTGGCAGCGGCAATACTGGTCATTACCCTGACCTCTGGGGTGAATTATCTCGTTCTGCGCAGTTGGGCCTTCAGCCGCAGCGCGCGGGTGGAGACCGTCCCAGCATGAGTGCTTCGCAGGAGGGCAAGCGCCTGCTCAATGCCGTGCATGGGGCGCTGATTTTCGGGCGGCGGGTCGAGGCTCTGGCCGATGCTCTGGCCAATGCCATTCCGGAAGGCACCACACGCGTGCTCGATCTTGGTTGTGGCGATGGCCAGGTAGCCGTGGCGCTGATGCGACGGCGGCCGGAGTTGGTCATTGAAGGTGTGGATGTGTTGGTTCGGCCCGTCACCCACATTCCCGTTACGCCCTATGACGGGGTGACCCTCCCCTTTGCCGACGGCCAATTCGACTGCGTCACTATCGTGGATGTCCTGCACCACACGGATGATCCGGCCAGCGTACTGGCCGAGGCGGCGCGCGTGGCCAAAGGCAGCGTCGTGATCAAGGATCATCTGCGCGAAGGCCTCATGGCGGGCCCGACCCTGCGTCTGATGGACTGGGTGGGCAATCGCGGTCACGACGTGCGTCTTCCCTACAATTATCTCAATCAAAATGAGTGGGCGGCGGCCTTTGGCCGTGCCGGGCTGGGGGAGGCCTCAAGGCAGGTGAAACTGGGACTTTACCCGGTTCCGCTCAGCTGGTTGTTCGAGCGGCGCCTGCATTTCGTGATCAGGCTTGAGCACATCAATCGCGCCTGACGGGCTTTCAATACCGGCCCAGTCGGGTATTCTCCGCGCCGTTTGATTTGCAGGGGAATGCTCATGCGCAGTGCTTTGATCGTTTATGGCGGCTGGGAAGGTCACGACCCGGAGGAATGCGCCACCATCTATCGCCGCTGGCTGCATGAAGATGGCTACTCAGTGCGTACGGCCACTGAAACCAGTGCCTTTGCCGACCCGTCCATTCACGATCTGTCGCTGATCATCCCGATCTTCACCATGAGCAAGATCGCCAAGGAAGAGGTCGAGAACCTGACGAAGGCCGTGCGCGGCGGCGTGGGCCTGGCCGGTCACCATGGTGGCATGAGCGACGCTTTCCGCGAATCGGTGGACTATCAGTTCATGGTTGGCGGCCAATGGGTGGCCCATCCCGGCGACATCATCGACTACACCGTCGATGTGACCAAGCCGGACGATCCGATCATGGCCGGGATCAAGTCCAGCTTTCCCTACACCTCAGAGCAATATTACATGCATGTCGATCCCATGATCGAGGTGCTGGCGACGACCACCTTCAGCGGCGAGCATGCGCCCTGGATTGAAGGCGCAGTGGTGCCGGTGGTGTGGAAGCATCGTTATGGCCAGGGCCGGGTCTTCCACATGACGCTGGGGCACCAGGCCAAGGAGTTCGAGAACCCGAATATGGCCACCATCATGCGCCGTGGACTGAACTGGGCAGCGCGGGAAGAGTAGCCGAGCGCTTACCAGCGCAAGGCGAAGCGACCGATTACAGCCCCCAGCAATGCCGTTAGCGCGATGCCAAGCGAGTACCAGACGGCCATGAACATCATGCTGGTCTCCCCGCAATAGAAGGCATAGGCCGCGGCGCCGAAGCCGCCGGCCAACAGTCCGGCGCCAAGCCCGGCCAGGGTCGGGGAAGCGGGTGCGAAGCGACGCATTGCAGCCAGCAATACCGAAAGCAGGGGGGCGGCGGTCAGGATGATCAGCCAGGGACAGACCAGAGCGGTGCCGCCCATCAGCACGGGCATGGCCCAGTCTGCCTGCATCCAGCCTATCGTGCCCGCGCCCAGCGCCAGCAGAGCCGCTGCACCGGCCAGCAGGAAAGGCCAGATACGGCGGCGATCCGGGCGGGACAGGGCCGGCACGGCGATCAGGCCAAGGCCTCCCAGGCCGATCGTATAGGCCAGCTTGCCCCAGAACATGGAGCTGCCCCAGGCGCCACCAAAGGGCCGCCCAACCAGCAGGTCCAGGACGAGTGGCCCAACGAGGAGTGTCGCGACCAGGCCAACGGAAACAGCCAGGAACAGACGCTTTTCCAACGCATTGGGTGGCGTGGGTTCGAGGTCGGCAGAGAGTCGATCGATCAGTTCATTGGTCATTTGCCGCTCCCTGCAAATTTGCTCATCAGGGATTTGAGGCCACGATGGATCGACACTTTCGCTGCCGTTTCGGTCATGCCATGGCGCGCGGCAGCCTCTGCCACACTGGCGCCTTCGATGCGCGTCTGGCGAATGAGGTCGGCGGTGCGCTCGGGCACTTCAGTCAATACGGCCTCCACGTCGCGGCGATCGGCGGCATTGGCGCTGTCATCGACGGCAAAGATTGGCGCATCATCGTCGAGTGGAACGGTCGGGCGGATGGCGTGGCGGCGGACATGGTCGACGAATTTGTGATGTGCAACGGCATGCAGCCAGGCCGTAAAGGGGCGGCTGCGGTCGTAGGTCGATCTTTTGGTGTGCAAGGCCAGTAATGTTTCCTGCACGAGGTCCTCCGCATGCGAAGCATGGGACGGGCTCAGGCGCCGTGCGAACCAGGGTCGCAGGTAGCGCGTAAGCTCGGCCAGCAGCCGACGATAGGCGGCAGCGTCGCCGTCGAGTGCGGCGAGCATCAACTCGCGCATCCGTTTTTCGGTCGCATCCGCCTGCATTGGTTCTCCATTCGCGCCGCTCATCCAAGAGGTTACACAGCGGGGACGAAAAAGCGAGCGCTGAACACGTTCGCGTGACCCTGTAACCACTATCGCCGTCGCGGCGAATGGTTCGGTGCTACCAATGCCGCAGCCCTGCGCCAATAACTTCGACGTGATAGCGACGCACAGTCCGATGCGCTACCGTTGCTTGGGCAGGGATATTTCCCGAACGACCGGGGGAGGAACATGTCAGAAGAAAACGGCCTGCCGTCGACCAAGGGGCCGCTGGTCTATCGTCAATCCGTCTGGACCCGCGTGACGCACTGGGTCTGGGCGATCTGCCTGTTCTTCCTGCTGTTATCCGGTCTGCAGATCTTCAACGCGCACCCAACGCTCTATATCGGTCAGCAGTCCGGGTTTGAGTTCGACAATGCAGTTCTCAAGATCGGGGCAGTGAACACGCCCGACGGCCCGCGGGGACGCACGACCATTTTCGGGCAGGAGTTCGATACGACCGGCGTTCTGGGCATGAGTGGCCCGGCGGCCAATCCCAGCTTCGTGGGTTTTCCTGGCGCTGTGACGATTCCCTCTTTCCGCGATCTGGCGACGGGACGGGTCGTCCACTTCTTCTTTGGCTGGATATTCGTGGCGGCGCTGTTCATCTGGTTCGTCGCCTCGTTCATCAATGGTCACCTGCGGCGGGACATCGTGCCCAGGAGAGGCGACATCTCCGGATTGCCGCGTGATGCCCTCGACCATGCCCGGTTCCGCCTTCACCATGGCCGGAGCTACTCGCCCCTGCAGAAGCTGAGCTACTTCACGGTGTTTTTCATCTTGTTCCCGCTGATCATCCTGACCGGGCTGACCATGAGCCCAGGCATGGACGCGGCATGGCCCTGGCTCCTGGATATCTTCGGTGGACGACAGACGGCCCGCACCATCCATTTCATCGTCATGGTGCTGCTCGTGCTGTTCTTCCTGGTCCACATCATCATGGTGCTGCTCGCTGGCCCGCTTAACGAGCTGCGATCGATGATCACGGGCTGGTACCGCACCAGTCCGGGCACGCCCAGCGAACAGGGAGACAAGCCATGAGCCGCCTCATCCTCAATCGCCGCAAGTTTCTCACCGGGTCAGCCGCCCTTGGATCATCCCTGGCGCTGGCGGGTTGCAATCAGTTCGACTTCCTTGGCCAGCGGGGCAATCCGGTGCGGCAGGCGCTGGAGCAGGCCAATGTGCTGACATACCAGGTGCAGCGGACGCTGATCGGCGACCAGGTGCTGGCGCGCGAATATGCTGAAAGCGAAATCCGCCAGGGACAGCGGCCGAATGGGTCAACCGACCCCACAACGGCCGAATACATGTTCCTGCGCCAGGCCAATTTCGAGCCTTATCGCCTGACCATCAAGGGCATGGTCGAGCGGGAGTTGAGCTTCTCACTGGCCGAATTGCGCAACATGCCGGCACGCACACAGATCACCCGGCATGATTGCGTCGAAGGCTGGAGTTGCATTGCCAAATGGACCGGCACGCCACTTGGCCCGATCCTGGATCAGGCGGGGGTAAAGCCGGGCGCGCGCTATTGCGTCTATCACTGCTACGACAATATCCAGCGCAGCATTTCGGGTGATATTCTTTACTATACCAGCTCGGACCTCGTGGACGCCTATCACCCCCAGACAATCCTGTCCTATGGTCTGAATGATCAGGTCCTGCCGGTCAGCAATGGGGCGCCGATCCGCCTCCGGATCGAGCGGGCCCTAGGGTACAAGCAACCCAAATATCTGCACACCATCGAGTTGGTTGATGACCTCGCTCCCTTTGGACGCGGCAAAGGGGGGTATTGGGAAGACAATGGCTATGACTGGTATGGTGGTATTTGAGGGTAGGGCACCCATGCGCCTCCAGCGCTTGCCTTTTCCCTCCATCTCCCCCATATGTGCGGCACGTCGCGGCAGAAAAACCCGCCGATGGACTTCTCTTCTTACTCAAGCGGTGAGCGGCGAAGTCAGCCCGGATACCCTGATACCGGTCCGGGTTTGAGCCAGCACCCGCGCGATCCTCCCATCGCCCGATTGCAAAATTTCAAAAAGCGCCACCCGCTTGGGGCCAGGCGCCTGCGCGATTTCGCGCAAGATGAAAGACAAGAGTTTGACCTCATTCATTTCGCTCGGCTTGCCGACACAAATCACCGACAGCCTGACTGCCGGCGGCTTTACCGAGCCCACGAAAATCCAGTCCCAGGCTATTCCCAAACTGCTCGAAGGCCGGGATATGCTGGGCATCGCCCAGACTGGATCGGGCAAGACGGCCGCCTTTGGCCTGCCCATACTGGCCGGCATTCTGGGCCTGACTGGTCGCCCACGCCCCATGACCACGCGGGCGCTGATCCTGGCGCCGACGCGCGAACTGGCGGTGCAGATCGACGAGAATATCCGCAAATTTGCGGGCTCGAAGATGAAGCTCGATACCGTTCTCGTTCTGGGCGGTGTCTCGCGTTATCACCAGGTGCAGAAGATCGCCAAGGGCGTCGACGTGGTCGTTGCGACCCCCGGTCGCCTCAAGGACCTGTTGGACGATAACAAAATCCGTCTCAACGAAACCCGCTGGCTGGTGCTCGACGAGGCCGACCGCATGCTGGACATGGGATTCATTGCACCCGTGCGCGCCATCGCCAAAGCCATCGGGCTGCGGCGCCAGACCATGCTGTTTTCGGCCACCATGGCGCCGGAAGTCGAGGATTTGGCCAAGTCGTTGCTGAAGGAACCGATCAAGGTCGAAGCCGCGCCGCAGGGCTCTACCGTCGTCAAGATCGACCAGCGTGTCATCATGTCCGGCTCCAAGGCCAAGCGCGGCGTGCTCAACGACCTTCTGGCCGACAAAGCCGAGGGCATGGAGCGTGTCATCGTCTTTGCGCGCACCAAGCATGGCGCTGACCGGGTGGCCAAGAACCTGGCTATTGATGGTCACGAAGCGGCGGCCATCCACGGCAACAAGAGCCAGAATGCCCGCCAGGCGGCGCTCAAGGGTTTTGCCAGCGGTGGCGTGCGTATCCTTGTTGCCACCGATATCGCAGCACGCGGCATCGATGTGCAGGGCATCACCCATGTGGTCAATTATGACCTGCCCGACGATGCAGAAAACTACGTGCACCGCATTGGCCGCACCGGCCGCAATGGCGCATCGGGCAAGGCGATCACGCTGTGCGACGGCACCGAGAAATCCAAGCTGCGCGATGTCGAACGACTGATCCGTCGGACCTTGCCGGTATCGGGCGATGTGAACCTGGTCGAGGAAGCACCGGCGCAGCGCCAGCCGCGCAGCAATGCCGGTGCGCCGGGCGGCGCCCGTACGGCCCGCAATCCCAAGGCCAAGAGCCAGCGCAAGTTCAATACGCCGCGTCCGGGTGGAGAACGAACCAAGGCTGCCGACGGCAAGCTACAGGATGGCCGGCCTGCTGGTGCCAAACCGAACGGCGCGAAATCGGGCAAGCCGCGCTGGAGCAAGGGCCAGCGTGACGCCGGTCGGGCACGCCGCGCCTCGGCAAACGCATAAGGCCGGCAAATCGGTTACAAGTTTGGGCGGCCTTCGGGTCGCCCATTTCATTTGGAGGTATTGTTGTGACATCTATTGCCGTTGTCGGGCCGGGTGCCATTGGAGGAACGCTGGCGGCCTGGTTGGCGCAGAACCCCGAATTTGAGGTTCTGGTTTGCGCCCGTACACCGCTGCCCGATCTGGTGGTCGAGACCCCGCAGGGAAGGATTACTGCTGCGCCAGAGGTTTTCATCGAGCCATCTCAGGCCCGGCCAGTCGATTGGGTCATCGTGGCGACCAAGACCTATAGCGCCGATGCGACGGTGCCATGGCTGACGGCGCTATGTGGCCCCGATACACGAGTGGCGATCGTGCAGAATGGCGTTGAGCATGTGCGCCTGTTTGCGCATTTGGTGCCCGAGGAGCGGCTGCTCCCGGTGATGATCAATCTGCCGGCATCACGCTCCGCGCCAGGGCGTATCGTCCAGAGTCGTCACGGAATCATAGCTGTCCCAACCGGCCCGAGTGCCGACGTGTTTGTGGGGCTGTTCGCGCATACGGAGATCGAGGCGGCCGCACACGCCGATTTTCTGACCCAGCTCTGGGTCAAGCTCACGGGCAATTGCGCGGCGATTGTTCCGGCCCTGACCCTGCGCGCCACTGGTCCGGTCTGGGCCGAAGATCTGGCGGACATCATTTGCGCAATTGTCGAAGAGTGCGCGGCGGTCGGGCGCGCCGAGGGTGCGGATGTGCCCCAGGATGTTGTTGAATCCACCATAGAGAACATGCGCAACATGAAGGAGGGCGCCATCGCCGGCTCCATTCATACGGACCGCCTGGCCGGCAATCCCATGGAGATCGATGCCCGCAACGGGGTGATCGTACGGCTTGGCGAGAAGCATGGCATTGCCACACCGGCCAACCGCATCTTGGTCACGCTGCTGGCGGCGTCGGGGTCCCCATGGCGTTCGAAGGCGTAGCCAACTCGCTGGCTGTACCGAGATAGAGCACGTCGCGGGTTGCGCTTGGCGTGTCGGGCCCGCCCTGCGTCAGGTGTTCGAGAAAGCTCACGGCCCAGTCGTCGACATTGTGCCGCCGTGCGGCTTCCATCAGTGCCTGCCAGCGCTGTTTGCGCTCGTCGAGCGGCATGTCGAGGGCCATGCGCAACGCCTCCGAGGTTTCGTCGGTGTCGAAGGGGTTGACCAGCAAGGCTTCGGGGAAGATTTCCGCCGCGCCGGCAAAGCGGGACAGCACCAGGACGCCCGGATCGTTAGGGTCCTGAGACCCCACGAACTCATGGGCCACAAGGTTCATGCCGTCACGCAGCGGTGTCACCAGGGCGACCCGGGCCATGCGGTAGAGCCCGGCCAGGCTCGGTTGCCCGTAGGCGCGCTTGACATAGGTCAGTGGCTGCCAGTCAGGTTCGGCAAAGTGCCCCATAACCCGGCCGCACATGGCATCCAGCGTGTCGCTGGTTTCCTGATATTCCTTGATGCTGTCGCGCGATGGCGGTGCGACCTGCAGCATGTGCACGGAACGACGCAGCCGGGCATTGTTGGCCAACAGCTTTTCATAGGCTTCCACGCGCTGCGGCAACCCCTTGGAGTAATCGAGCCGGTCGACGCCCAGGATCAGCCGCTGATCGCCCAATACCCGCTTCATGCGATGCACCATCTTGGTGGCGGCGGGGCTGATGGCAAGCCTGGCAAAAGCCTCCGGGTCCGAACCGATGGGAAAGGCTTCCACCTCGGTGCGGCTGAAATCAATCGCCTGCACCTTGTGGCCGCCAAAGGTTGAGGGGGCCTGGTGCTCGGCAAATTCGGTGAAGGCAGCCACGTCGCGCTTGGCCTGCATGCCCACCAGGTCATAGCGCGAGAGATCGCGCATCAGTTCTTCATGGTGCGGAATGGCGTAGAGCGCGTCGGTCGTGGGAAACGGGATATGCAGGTAAAAGCCGATGCGGTTGCGGGCCCCCAGTTGGCGCAGTTCGGAGGCCAGGGGGATCAGGTGATAGTCATGCACCCAGACCACGTCATCGGGCTTGAGCAGCGGTAGCAGAGCCCTGGCAAACTGCTGGTTCACCCGCCGATAGCCCTCATACCAATGGCTTTCTATGGTCGCCAGATCGAGCCGAAGGTGAAAGCTTGGCCAGAGAATTGAATTCGAGAATCCCGCATAATAGGCGTGATGATCTTCGCGGCTGAGGTCAATCTGGGCGACTTCCAGGCCATCGATGTCTTCGATGCGGGCCTCGCGGGCGGGTTGATCGGTCAGTTTGCCCGACCAGCCAAACCAGAAGCCCTCTCTTTCACTCAGTACCTTGCGCAGGGCCACGGCAAGCCCGCCGGCTGCGGGTCCCTTGCCGGGTGTGCGGTTTGATACAATGACGATGCGGCTCATCTGGCTGGTGCCCCTTTGTGGTTGAACAAGTCTGGGTGCCGGCAAAACCGGCGGTCGACAAATCAGTGTGCAGTGGTGTCCGCCAGGATCGGCGTTGCCTCAGCGTCATCGCCCGCGGCATGCTGGCGCGTCGCGATCTGGGTCAGCCCCTCAAGCAACGCATAGACCGAAGCCACGTCGGCTATGCGCATGCGCGCAATGGTCTTGCCCGGCCCAAGCTTGATCCCAATGCCGCCCAGTTCCTGCGCCACGCGGAATGCGTCCTCATCGGTCCTGTCGTCACCGATGAAGATCGGTGTGCGGCCAACGAAAGGTTCTTCCTGCATGAAGGCCCGCAGGGCACTGCCCTTGTCAAAACCTGCCGGGCGGGCCTCGATCACCATCTTGCCTGGTACAAGCGTGAAATCGGGGTGAGGGGCAATGGCCGCCTGCATGGCCAACAGGCAATCCTCTTCCAGATGCGGCGCCTGTCGGAAGTGCAGCGCGACCGCCCCGTCTTTCGGCTCCAGGATCACTTCGGGATGCGCCTCGAGCAGGGGCTTTACCGCACCGGCAATGGCCTGGGCGCTGTTGCTGATTTCACCGTCGAGTTCGATCAAGGTGCCGTCAGCCCGGCGCCGTTGTGCGCCGTGCGCACCGGCAACGGGCAGGTGCAAGGGGCTCAGAAAGCGATCGATATCGGCAATCTCACGCCCGGTAATGACGGCAAAGGCGTGGTCCAGGTCACGGGCTGTCCTGTCCAGCTGGTCCGTCAGGTCGGCGGGCACGTCGACGGCATCAGGCGTTTCGGCGATTTCGACCAGGGTTCCGTCGAAATCGGTGAAAATGGCGAGCAACGGTGCCGCGCCGCCGGACTGTGCAATCGGTTCGGACATGGCTGCCCCTTTGGTTGCATTGATGGTCACATCTTGCAACGCGCCGGGGGGCAAAAAGTTCGGCCCACATGGCAGCCATGCGCCATGCGGGATTTATGAACGTCACATTAATGGTGCATTGGTCAGTGGTTCAAAGTGGCACGGATAGAAGGAGGACAAGGCGGAACGGGCTGGTCCCGAACCGACCGACACAGAAATGAGGGTCCTTCACATCATGTCACAGCTTCTGCTTACCGCCCTGTTCGCCCTGTCGATCAGCTTCCTGACCTTTGCCGCCTCGTTTGCCGAGGCACCGCGCAGTGAGTTTCTGCCGGCCGCGGTCGTCAGCCTGGACTAGGCGAGCGGGATGCCCTTATTGCCCTTGTCCTTCTGGTAGCTTTCCGAAAGTTCCGCATAAAGCGCGTTGAGGTCGTCGATGCGCGCCAGCAAGGCCTCGCGATTGCTGCGATCCAATCCTGCGATCATGTCCTGCAGGCCATGGCTGGTCCAAAAATCGTTGCTGCGATTGTAGAGATCGCGCCCGGGTGAGACCTTGCCGGTCTCGGGTTCGGGCACGGCATAGACGGCTTTGAGGATCTGGATGTCGTAGGGAATGGCGAAGCTGTCGCGGCTGTCCTGGTGGCTGAACAGATAGTAGAAATTGTCAAAGCCCGACCAGGTTATGCCTGAAAGGCAGAGTGAACAGGGTTCGTGCGTCGCCAGGAACAGGCACTCATGCGTTGCCGGTCGTTGGTCCGGTGGCAGTTCGAAGAACCGCTTGATGGCATGCATTTCGCCATGCCAGAGCGGATTGTCGACCTCGTTATTGGTCTCGGCGACGACCACCGAGAGGTCAGACTTTTTCAGAATTGCGGCGCCGAACAGCTTGTTGCCGCGCGCCACGCCCCTGGTCGTGACGGGAACGATATCGTTCTCGATGACATCGAGCAGGCGGGATATCAGTTCAGCAGTCTCCAACCGTTTCTACTCCGTTGTCCGCACCAGCCCGATAAGGGGAATGCCGGCAGCGTCGAGCAATCGCAGCCCCTGGTCGTCAAGCTCATAGGATGCCACGGCGGTCAGTGCCGAGAAATAGGCCGTTTCAGTATCCATCAATTCCGGCGCGCAAGCCATGCGGGTGGCCGCGGCGGGACCGAAGGACAGTGCCTCGGCACCAATGCTGGCCTCGGTGAAATAGTTGTTGCAGCCGCCGAACCCGCCGGCGCGATGATCCGGGGCAATGGAGAGGGTCGGGGGCTTGGCAAGGCCGGCCGGGCGACCGCCGACACTGGTTACGGTCCACAAGGTGTCAAACAATTCGGGCGGCGTCACCGGTTCGGGTGGCTCCGGCTGCGCCGGCGGGGACGGCTGGCGGTGGAGTAGTATCGCAGTGGGCCGGCTGTCGCCAAGAATGACCGGAGTGGGCGTCGTCGTGCCGAACAGGATTTGGCCGGCGCTGGAGATCTCCGCAATCAGGCCGTACTGGCCAGACGAGCCCTCAAGGTCGGAATGCACGTTAAACGCGAACCCAATAGGCACCTGGCCCTTGGCCGGTATGCCCGCCGAGGCGCCGACAACCGGGGACATGGTGGCGAGGTCGACCAATGTGACCCGCAGCCAGGCGTCAGTCGGCAGCGCCATGCGTTCGCGATAGGTCACGGTGCCATGCAGTGTCGTAGCGGCTGCTGCCTGGCCTGACATTACCAATAGCAGCAGCATGATCGCGTGGATGAGCCTTGAAAGGTGCATTCCCGCCTCCATCCCTTTTGTTGCAGAAACTACAGCAAGCCGCTGGCGGTTGCGAGACGCGCGGACATTCAAGGTTACCGGGGTCAGGCCGCTACGATGGTCCAGGGACGTTCGAAGTGATGTTCCTCCAGATTGTTACCGTCGCCGCCGCGATCGACGACGAGAAAGTCGCCGGTCTTTTCCAAAGGGGTCAGAACGCCGTGCCAGATATTGATGGCAATGTTGACGCCTTGTCCTGCCGCGGGACGAAAAGCGCGCAATCGCGTGGGTTCACCACGATTGTCCTGGGCAACGATCACCAGCCAGGGATGACCGGAGAGCGGGAAGAAGGCCTGGCTACCCAGGGGGTGGCGTTCCATCATCAGCAGGTCGAGCGGCAGGGCGTAGGGGCGGCCGCGAAAAATCGAGATCAGCGGACGGGGCGCGTCGCCTGCAAGGTCGATCCTTGCCAGGTCGTGGTATCGCTCGGTCATGCCCAGATTGATGGGATAATGCTCGGCGTCCTCGGTCTGGATGACCTGGCCGAATGGCGCAAAGGCCTCGGCGGTCAGAGGCTCGGTGAAGATGGTGTTGCTGTTTGGCATGGTCAAAACGGCAGTTTGGCGTGGCGGTTGACGTCCTTGTAGAGCAGGTAGCGGAACCGCTCCGGGCCGGCGTAGCAGGCCTGCGGGCAAAATGCGCGCAGCCACATGAAATCGCCCGGTTCCACTTCCACCCAATCCCGGTTGAGTCGATAGACTGCCTTGCCTTCCAGTACATAGAGTCCGTGCTCCATGACATGGGTTTCTTCAAACGGTATGACGGCGCCAGGCTCAAGCGTGACGATGTTGACATGCATGTCGTGGCGCAAGTCATCGGGTTCCACAAAGCGGGTGGTGCCCCAGCGCTCTTTGGTGTCAGGCATCCAGCGGATAGGCTGGTCCAGATCGCTCGAGATGAAGGCTTCGGGCGTGGCAATGCCTTCGACGGCCTCATAGCGCTTGCGGACCCAATGAAAGCGCACGGAAGCGGTTGACTTGTTGACCAGGCTCCAATCGCTGCCGGGTGGCACAAAGGCATAACCACCCGCCTTGAGCAGGTGGGTCTTGCCGTCCACGCTGAGCGTCATTTCGCCGTCCACGACGAACAGAACGCCTTCTGCCTCCGGGTTGGGTTCGGGGCGCTCGCTGCCCCCGCCTGGGGCAATTTCGACAATGTACTGCGAAAACGTCTCGGCGAAGCCGCTCATGGGCCGGGCAATGATCCACAGCCGGGTATCGCGCCAATGCGGCAGGTAGGAGGTAACGATGTCGCGCATCACGCCGCGCGGAATGAAGGCATAGGCCTCGGTGAAGGTGGCGCGACCTGTATGCAGGTCCATCTGGCCGGGCAGGCCGGCGCTGGGGGAGGCGTAAGAAGTGGCCATAACTCGCTTCGAATAGTGTCGTGCTGGCCCGACCTTAGTGATTTGCGCGTGCCGAGGCTATGGGTCTTGCGCCTCAGGCATCAATGCTGTGCTTGAGCCTGCTCAGCATGGCCGCGGCATAGGCCGCATAGGGGCCTATCCAGCGCTCATGAATGGCGTGCACCGGCAGGGCATCGAGATGGTTCCAGCGCTCGCGGCCACGGCGTTCCGCCACCACCAGTCCTGCCTCTTCCAGTACCCGCAAATGCTGCATCACGGTGCAACGATCCAGTTCGGGCAGGAGGTCGCAAAGCATGCCCGTGGTTCGGGACTCGGTCTTGAGAAAATCGAGAATGCGCCGCCGCGCCCGGTGTCCCAGTGCCTTGAAAATCAGGTCGTCTGCATCGTCATTTGACATGTTATAGAATTATAACATATTGTGTCGCGCGTCAAGCTGGGGAGGTCCTGATGGCCTATGAGTTTACGGTTCGTGGCCGCATTTCGCGGCCAGTGCAGGAGGTGTTCGAAGCCGTCGCAGATCCGACGCAGTTGTCACACTATTTCACCACTGGTGGCGCCAAGGGGCGGCTGGAGACAGGTGCGACCGTAACCTGGGACTTCCATGACTTCCCTGGCGCATTCCCTGTGCAGGTGGTCGAGGTCGTGCCGAACGAGAAGATCGTCCTGACCTGGGAGGCGCCGCCCGACGATGATCCTGCAGGTGTCTATCAGACCACCGTGACCATGGGGTTCGAGGCCTTGGAGGATGGCCGTACACTGGTTTCCATCCACGAAGCTGGTTGGCGCGAGAACGAGGCCGGGCAGAAAGCGTCCTATGGAAATTGCGAAGGCTGGACGGGCATGCTGTGCGCCATGCGCATGTGGGTTGAGCATGGCATCAATTTGCGCGAGGGCTTCTACAAATGACGAGCATTGCCGGGGGCGTGAATATCGCCATGAAGGTGCCTTCACACCAGTATGACGATGTTGTGGACTTCTACCGCGAGAGGCTGGGGCTGGGGGAGATCGAGGGTGGTGCGGATGTGTCGTTCCAGTTCGGACCGAACCGGCTCTGGATCGATCGGGTCCAGCAACTGAGCCAGGCGGAACTCTGGCTTGAACTGGTCGCCGAAGATTTTGCGTCAGCTGCGCGCAGGCTGGAGAGTGGTGGTGTCGTTCGCGACGACGCCATCGAACCATTGCCAGCGACCATGCAGGCCGGCTGGTTCTTCAACCCGGCCGGTATCGTTCACCTCCTTCGTAACGCATAGACGACGCACGGATTTGTTTCAGGCGCCTCTGCGCCGTGAGGGGACCGAGCATGTTCCCCTCTGTGATGGTTAGAACCAACGGGTGTGTACATGTCCAACATAGTGGCCAAAACCGAGTACAGCTTCGCCAGCCTGACGCCTAAGCAGGTTTACGGAGCGTGGCTTGATCCAGAGCAGGTGCGCGAATGGATGACCCGAAATATGAAGGCGCGCGGAGGAGACTACGAGGTCACCCGTATCGAGATCGATCCCGTAATAGGTGGCCACTATCTTTTTGCGGGCAAGCAGGATGGCGAACAGTCCGACTCATGGGGCTACTATCGAGAGCTCGAACCTGGCCGACGGCTCGTCTTCACCTGGTTCGTCGACGAGGATGAGGAGAGGGAAAACAATTCAACAGTGACCCTGGAACTGACGGCAGACGGACAGGGCACCAGGGCCAGCATGTCCCATGAGATGGATGCCCAATGGGAGCCATATGCCGACCAAACCGCTGCGGCCTGGCACGGCATGCTCAAGGCCATCGATCAGATTTTGACTGATCCGGCGGAATGACCCATTCGGCCTGCAGAACGGCGCAACTTTCGAGGTGCCGCGCCGTCCCTCCTAGGGCAGGATCGCCTGAAGCCGCAGCAAGGCTATCCGCTCGACCTGGGCGCAGGCGGTAGCAAACTCCTGGGCAGCCGTATTGGCAATGCGTTGTTCAAAATTCTCCAGGATCGACGCCTTGGAGTGATCGCGTACCGCAATGATGAAGGGGAAGCCGAACTTTTCGACATAACTCGTGTTGAGTGCGGTGAACCTGTCGCGCTCATCATCGGTCAGTGCATCGAGACCGGCGGAAGCCTGTTCTGCGGTCGACTCGGCAGTCAGGCGTTTGGCGGCGGCGAGCTTTCCTGCGAGATCAGGATGGGCGCGCAGAACGGCAAGCCGCTCTTCAGGCGTGGCCATGCGAAACTGGCTGCGAAGGACAAAATGCAGCCCCAGGGCCGTGTCATTGGCGGGCCCCATTTCTGACTCCCAAGCGCGCTCTGCAATCCAGGGCGAGTGTTCGAATATGGAGCCATAGCGGGCCACGAATTCGGCCTTGTCGAGCTGGCTGGGAATAACTTCGGGAGCCTTGTAGGGGTGTTCCTTGGCCCAATGCCGGGCGATGTCGAGGCGGGTAGGGACCCAGACCTTGTCGAAGGCCTTGATATAGTCGACAAACTTCTTGAGCCCCTGATAGCGTCCGGGCTGGCCGACCAGGCGGCAATGCAGGCCGATCGACATCATCTTGGGCGATCCTGCCTGGCCCTCGGCATAAAGGCAGTCGAAGCTGTCCTTGAGGAAGGTGAAATATTCCTCGCCGTTGTCGAATCCGGGGGCCGTGACAAAGCGCATGTCGTTGGCGCTGAGCGTATAGGGAATGATCAGCTGTGGCTTGCCGCCAATGACCTTCCAATAGGGCAGGTCGTCGTCATAAGTGTCCGAGATATAGGCAAAGCCGCCATAGTCGGCCACCAGATCGACCGTGTTGAGGCTCGATCGGCCAGTGTACCAGCCGAGCGGGCGCGTTCCCGTGGCAATGGTATGCAGTCGAACCGCCTCGGCGATCTGGGCGCTTTCTTCGGCCGCCGGCATGTCCTTGTGTTGCACCCATTTCAGCCCGTGGCTGGCAATCTCCCAACCGGCCTCCTGCATGGCCGCCAGCTGGGCGGGCGCGCGCATCAAGGCCGTGGCGACGCCGTAGATGGTGACCGGCAGGTTGGCCTCGGTAAACAGCCGATGCAGGCGCCAGAACCCGGCGCGGGCGCCATATTCATACATGCTCTCGACATTGGCATGGCGCTGGTTTGGCCAGGGTGCAGCGCCCAATACGTCGACCAGGAAGGCCTCCGATGCATCATCGCCATGCAGGATATTGTTTTCCCCGCCCTCTTCGTAGTTGAGCACGAATTGCACCGCGACATGGGCTCCACCCGGCCAATTGGCGTGAGGAACGTTGCGGCCATAGCCGTGCATGTCGCGGGGATATCGGTTCATCGGGAGGTCTCGAGCGAGTCAGGTACGAGGCCGGATGGTAAGCGCAAGGCGGTGTGGGGCGCTAGTCCTGCGCCCCGGTCACGTGTTCGAGCTTGTCCAAAAACTGCTTCCAGCCGGCATGCGCACCGCCATAAGCCTGTTTCTGTTCCGGGCGGAAACCGGTCTGCTCGACCTTGAGATGCGTACCGGCGGCGGTCGGGGTCAGTGTGTAGGTGACCACGCTCTTGAGGGCGTAGAGCGGGTCGTCACTGTCGTGATCCCAGGCATAGGACAGGGAGCGCTCGGGCTCTATCGAGAGCACTTCGCAATCGAGCACGCCACCCCATTCGCCGCGCAGCTGGAACTTGTGACCGACCTTGAGATCGAAATCATTGTTCATCAGCCATTCCGAGATCAGATGCGACTGGGTGAGAGCCTTCCAGATTTTTCCGGCCGGCTGCGCGATCTCGCGCTCGACCATGACCGTTCGGGTCTGCGTGGCGGTTGTCATGCAAACAAATCCTATTTTCTGGATTTCTTCATGGCGGCTTCGCCATTGGCGGCCGCAGCGGCCCGGATCAGGTCCTTGAACGCCTGTTCTTCGATCGGTTCACCCTCGAAAAAGTCGATGGCGCGGCGGACATTGCCCTCCAGGCTCGAATTGAACAGCCGGTCCGGATCCTCGAGCGAGGCGCCCTTGGGAAAGGTGGTCTTGACGGCCGCCTTGTAGACCTCGCCGGTGCATAGAATGCCGTTATGCGACCAGACGGGCTTGCCCCATTTCCATTCCTCCGCCACGTCGGGCAGTGCCTGGTGGATGAGCTTGCGGATCAGGGCCAGCTTCTCCCCGCGCCAGTCGGGCAGGTCGGCAATGCGCTTGTCGATCAGTTCCGTCGGCGTGGCCCCGGTAGCCAGATCGGCCGCGCTGTTCTTTGAAAATGTCATGGCTTAATTCCTTAAAGCTTTTCGCCCGGCAGCTGGCTGGCCTGTTTCACCCAGTCGGCAAACTGCTCTTCATCCAGAGTGTCGTTTTCGTAGATGTCGAGATAGCGCACCCTGGCTTGCTTCGAGGTGCCGGGTGGCCTGGGCTCAAGGTCGGCGCCATTATGGAAGGCGACCTTCAAATATTTGGTCATGCAGTGATAGCTGACGAAGTATACGTCCTGCTCCAGCCCATAGAATGGCGTGTTCCACTTGACGGCTTTCTGCACGTTCGGCACGGCCTTTTCGATGATGGCATCGAGCTTGCGGCCCACTTCCTTCTGCCAACCGGGCATAGCAGCGATGTAGCGCTGCACCACTTCGTCCCCATAACCCTTGGCGATCTGGGGATTGCCCCCAGCGAGCCGGACGATGCCGTCCGGCCCGGGCTTTAGCGGTGGACGCTTGGATTTGTTCTCAGGCATTGGTCAAGCTGGCGCGACGGCGGCCGAAATAGTGCTGAAAGAACATGAACAGGCCCGAACAGAGCAGCAGGAACAGCGGCAGCAGCGGGGAATAGGTGATGATCGGCGGCACGCCGGCCTGGCCCAGAAAGCCGATGGCGACGAAATTGGCGATCACCGTCAGGGTGAAAATGATGGAGGTCCAGCGGTGGAAGCTGCGGTTGAAACGAGAAAAATTCATTGGTCTATCCTTGTCAGCAAATTTTCGAGGGCATCGAGCCGGCCCTCCCAGAAATTGGTCATCTCCCGCGTCCAGTCCTTCAGGGGCAAGAGGCCTTCAACCTGCGCGGTGTAATGGGTTTGCCGGCCTTCGTGCCGGTCGCGCACCAGCCCCGCCTCTTTGAGCATGGCAAGATGCTTGGACACGGTGGGCTGGGCCACCCCGGCGCCACTGGTCAGCATGCCCACGGTCTGTTCCCCATCCCTGCAGAGGCGTTCGAATATCGCCCGACGGGTCGGATCGGATAGTGAGCGGAAGAGAATGTCCTGTTGCTGGGTCACGGCTATTCATTCATCATTGTCTATGGGTTGGATTCATAGCCATTCATGAATGAATGTCAAGCTTATATGCGTTTTTTGTGCGCTTGCCGTTCTGGTCTGGGCAGTTCAGACGGCGCCCGGCAGGGACAGGCCCTCAAAATAGGCCTTCGCATGCTCGAAAAATATCGCCGGGGCCAGATGCAGTGCACTGCCGGAGCGGACCAGAATGCCGAAACGGTTTGTGGGCAGGCCGCCATCATGAAGCGGGCGGAACACGAGCCGGCCCGCCGCGATTTCATTCTGGGCGCCGATCGGGGTCATGATCGAGGCGTAGTGACCGCCTAGCGCCAGTTCCACCAGCATGCGGATCGAGTTCACCTCCACCAGGGGCGGGGTGATGCTGGCCGAGGACGTGAGAAAGGGTTCGATGACTTCGCGAATGGAAATCTCGGGCTTGCCGACCGCCAGGGGATGATCAAGGCACTGCGCCATGGTGAGGTTGCCAGCTTTGGCCAGGGGATGGCTTGGCGCCATGACCACGCCGATGGAAACGTCGCGGCGGAATGCCAGGTCAACCTGTCGCGGTGGCTTGGCGGTGAAGGCGAAGCCGATGTCTATGCGCTCTTCCACCAGGCGTTCGACCACTTCGGCAGAGGATATGATGGACACCTCGAGATTGAGCCGGGGATAGCGCTTGCCGAAATTGCTGATGAGTTCGGGCAGGAACGACAGCCCCACGCTTTCGGCAGCCGCAATGCGAACGGAGCCGGCCCGCACGCCGCGCAAGAGTTCAATTTCCGAGACAGCCGCCTCCATGGGCGCGGTCAGTCGACGCGAGTGGCGGAAGAGAATCTCTCCGGCGGGAGACAGGCGAAGGCGTCGCTTTTCGCGCAGGAACAGTTCGATGCCCAGCGCGTCCTCCAGTTGCGCGACCTGCCGGGTCACTGCGGATGATGCAATATCGAGCCGGCGTGCCGCCTCACGGATCGACAGATGCGTGGCCACGGCGTTGAAATAGATCAGCGAGGGCTGGTGAAAGACCCGCGCCAGAAGGCTTGCCGAGAGCGCGTGTTCGCGCGGCCGTTCAACTTGAGTACGCGGGTCCATGCCATTTTCCCTTGCTGCTGAATTGGCAGCATAATGCTCCCAATTTGAGAGTATCAAGAGCAAGTGCCCGTGCTATTGTGGCTTTCGGGGAACCAATAGGAGCAGCAGGATGGGCGGAGCCCTCACCACCCATGTTCTGGACACCATGCATGGTACGCCTGCGCGCGGCATGCGGCTGGAACTGCATTATGTGCATGGGGATCATACCCACCATCTGCTCGACAGCTACACCAATGCCGATGGTCGCGTGGACCAGCCATTGCTGAGCGATGAGTTCCAGCAGGGCGAATATGAAATCCGCTTCCATGTGGGGCAGTATTTCGAGCGGATCGGGGTCGAGATTGAAACACCCTTCCTCGACGTGGTGCCCATTCGCTTCACCGTCTCCGAAGACAAGCACTACCACGTACCGCTGTTGGTCAGCCCCTTCGCCTATTCGACCTATCGGGGGAGTTGAGCCATGGTCGAGGTCAGCAACGCCATCCGCTTTCTTCTCAATGGTGAGGAGATCAGCCTGGCTGACGTCGCTCCTGACCTGACCCTGCTCGACTGGCTGCGGCTGGAGCGGCGGCTGCGGGGCTCGAAGGAAGGGTGTGCGGAAGGCGATTGCGGGGCCTGTACCGTGCTGGTCGGGCGGCTGGACGGCGACGAGATTGTCTATGAATCAGTCACGGCCTGCATCCGCTTCGTGGGGAGCCTGCACGGCACCCATGTCGTGACCATTGAGCACCTTCGCGGCGAGAACGGCAATCTGCATCCGGTGCAGCAGGCCATGGTTGACCATCACGGGTCCCAGTGTGGCTTCTGTACCCCCGGCATTGTGATGAGCCTTTATGGCCTGTGGATGCGCAATCCCGATCCCTCCCAGTCGGCAGTGGAGAAGGCTTTGCAGGGCAATCTCTGCCGCTGCACCGGCTATGCCCCGATCATCAGGGCTGCTCAGTCCATGTCCGGCTACGGCCAGCCGCAGGGCGACCCGCTCTGGGCCGAACGCATCGCGGTCACCGACACGCTCAAGGCCATGCATGACGGGCGGCGTGTCGAGATCGGGGAGGGCGAGGGCAGGGTCATCATTCCGGCATCGCTCGACGATTTCGCGGCTGCTTATGAGGCCAACCCGGACGCAAGAATTGTGGCTGGCTCGACCGATGTGGGGCTTTGGGTCACCAAGTTCATGCGCAGGATCGGCCCGGTCATTTTTATTGGGCATCTGCAGGAATTGAAGCGCATCGCCGATAATGACAGCGAAGTGCGTTTCTATGCGGGCGTCTCCTATTCTGAGGCGCAGCCGGTCATTGCTGCCAACTTCCCGCAACTGGGTGAATTGTGGGACCGTATTGCCGGCGAGCAAATCCGCAATATGGGCACCATCGGCGGCAATATTGCCAATGGCTCGCCCATTGGCGATACGCCGCCGCCCTTCATTGCGCTTGGCGCCAAGCTGCATCTGCGCCAGGGCGAGCATCGACGCGAGATCAAGCTCGAGGACTATTTCCTGGCCTATGGCAAGCAGGACCGCCAGCCCGGCGAGTTTGTCGAGAGTGTCACCCTGCCGCTGCTGCCGGCGGGCGAAAAGTTCGCCACCTACAAGATTTCCAAGCGCCGCGACGAAGATATTTCGGCGCTTTGCGGGGCCTTCCGGGTGTTCGTCAACGACGCCGGTACCGTGGGCATGGCGCGCATCGCCTTTGGCGGCATGGCAGCCACGCCCAAGCGCGCCAAGGCTGTTGAAGCGGCCCTGACCGGCAAGCCCTGGACTGCGGAAACGATCGAAGAGGTCCTTCCGCTTTTTGAACAGGACTATCAGCCGATCGACGACATGCGCGCCTCTGCTCAATATCGCATGCTTGCGGCGAAGAACCTGCTCAAGCGGTTCTTCCTGGAGTCTTCCGGCCAGGCTGCGCGTCTGGCGAGGGAGGTGGCGTGATGAACAAGCAGACCGGCATTTCCCTGGCCACCCTCCATACGCCGTCGCGCCACGACAGCGGCCCCAAGCACGTCACCGGCACCGCCGAATATATCGACGACATGATCGAACCGGTCGGCACCATGCATGCCTACCTGGGGCTTTCCACCAAGCCGCATGCAGAGATCCTCAGCATGGATTTCTCTGCTGTCCTGGCGGCGCCCGGCGTCATCGGCATCCTCACCAATGACAACGTTCCGGGCGAACTCGATATCAGTTCGGCCCATGTCCATGACGAGCCGCTTTTTGCCAATGGCGAAGTGCATTTCTGGGGGCAGCCGATCTTCGCGGTGGTCGCGGAAACGCGTGACCAGGCGCGCCGCGCCGCCCATTTGGCCAAGGTTGAATATAAGGACCTCCCGTTCTTCACCGATGTGCGGTCGGCCCAGGCGGCTGGAGGCAAGGAAGTCACCAAGCCGCTGAAGCTGGAGCGTGGCGAGGTCGAGGCGGGGCTTTCGGCGTCCCCAAAGCGGGTCAAGGGCGCCATTACCATTGGCGGCCAGGACCATTTCTATCTCGAAGGGCAGATTGCATTGGCCGTGCCCGGCGAGGATGAGGACGTCATTGTTCATTCCTCGACCCAGCATCCGAGTGAGGTGCAGTTGATCGTCGCCCATGCCTTGGGCATCCGGCAAAACGCAGTGACCGTCAATGTGCGCCGTATGGGCGGCGGTTTCGGCGGAAAGGAAACCCAGGGCAATCTTTTTGCCGTGGTTGCGGCGCTGGCGGCCAAGAAATGGAACCGCGCCTGCAAGATCCGTCCCGATCGCGATGACGATATGAGCGCCACCGGCAAGCGGCACGATTTTGTGGTCGACTATGATGTCGGCTATGACGAGAGCGGCAAAATCCTGGCCGTCGACGCGGTCTATGGCGCGCGGGGCGGATTCTCGGCAGACTTGACGGGACCGGTTTCGGATCGGGCCTTGTTTCACTGCGACAATGCCTATTGGTATCCGGCAGTGCGCGCCGTCAGCCAGCCGCTTTATACCAATACAGTCTCCAACACTGCATTCCGCGGCTTTGGTGGCCCGCAGGGCATGATGGCCTGCGAGCGCTGGGTGGAAGACATCGCCTATGCGCTGGGCAAGGACCCGCTGGATATCCGCAAGGCCAATTTCTACGGCACCGATACGAACAATGTGACGCCGTATCACCAGGTGGTGGAGGACAATATCGTCCATCGCGTGGTCGATGAATTGGAGGCCTCGTCGGATTACCAGGCCCGGCGCAAGGCGATCCTTGAGTTCAACAAGACCAGCACCATACTCAAAAAGGGCATTGCCCTGACGCCAGTCAAATTCGGCATCTCCTTCACCGCCACCTGGTACAATCAGGCAGGCGCGCTGGTGCATGTCTATAAAGATGGTTCGATCCATCTGAGCCATGGCGGCACCGAGATGGGGCAGGGGCTCTATATAAAAGTCGCCCAGGTTGTGGCCGAGGCCTTCGGGGTCAATCTCGACACGGTCAAGATCATGGCCACGTCCACTGGCAAGGTGCCGAACACCTCGGCAACCGCCGCCTCTTCGGGGTCCGATCTCAACGGCATGGCGGCCTGGGACGCCTGCGAGCAGATCAAAACGCGGATGCTGGCGCACGCGGCCAAGCTCTATGATGCGGACGAGGCCGACTGCCATTGGGTGACCGGTGGGCTCGATGTGGGCAAGAAGCACATCCCCTTCGCCGAACTGGCTGCCTCGGCCTATATGAACCGGGTACAGCTTTCGGCGGCTGGTTTCTACAAGACACCCAAAATCCATTGGGACCGGGCCACGGGTCGCGGCCACCCCTTCTATTACTTTGCCTATGGCGCCTCGGTCAGCGAAGTCACGATCGATACCCTCACGGGGGAATACACCATCGACCGCGTCGATATTTTGCACGATGTGGGCAAGTCGCTGAACCCGGCTGTGGACATGGGGCAGATCGAAGGTGGATTCATCCAGGGCATGGGCTGGCTTACCACTGAAGAGCTGGTCTGGGACGACAAGGGACAGCTTCGCACCCATGCGCCCTCAACTTATAAAATTCCGCTGGCCTCCGACATACCGCCCGTCTTCAATGTCAAAATTGCCGAATGGTCGGTCAATCGCGAGCCGACAATCGGCCGGTCCAAGGCCGTGGGCGAGCCACCTTTTATGCTGGCGATCAGCGTGGTGGAGGCGCTTGGCATGGCCGTCGCCAGCGTGGCGGACTATCGCCATGCGCCGCGGCTCGATACCCCGGTCACGCCCGAACGGGTGCTAATGGGGGTCGAGCGCATGAAGGGGCTGCAATCCTGACATGATGACCGTCACTGCACTCGAAGCCTTTTTCGCCGCCAATCCTGAAGCGATTGCGTGCGAACTGACTTCGGTGCGTGGTTCTTCCCCGCGCGAGCAGGGGACGTTCATGTTGGTAAGCCTGGGTACCACCCTGGGTACGATCGGTGGCGGGGCGCTCGAATATATGGTCATCGACCACGCGCGGCGGCTGATCGCCCAGGGCCGCGCCGAGGAGGCGATGGACGTGCCGCTGGGCCCGGAAATCGGACAATGCTGCGGCGGCCGGGTGACAGTTACCCTCCGTAACGCAGATGCCGATCTGCGCCGTAACCTTCTGATAAAATTGACAAAAGAAACCGCAGCGCAACCTCACGTCTATGTTTTCGGAGCCGGGCATGTCGGGCGCGTGCTGGCGCAAATCCTCTCGCTCCAGCCCATCAAGCTCGAGGTCATCGACACCAGGCAGGAGGAGCTTGATGCGCTGCCACCGGGCATTCCGCACCGCCGCGCCGCCATGCCCGAAGCCATCGTGCGTTCAGCGCCTCGGGGCAGTGCCCATGTGATTCTTACCCACGATCACGCGCTCGATTTCCTGATTGCGCAGGAAGCCCTCGCGCGCACCGACAGCCCCTACGTCGGCATGGTGGGCTCGAAGACCAAGCGCGCCAGGTTTGCGAACTGGTATGTCGAGCAGGGGGGTGACCAGCGCGATCTGGATCGTTTGATTTTACCTATTGGCGCGCAAGGGCTTGGGGATAAACGCCCTTCGGTAATCGCGGCACTGGCGGCGGCTGAAATTATGGTCCACATTGGGACAAGGGAAGTTTTAGTCGGGCAGGTGTCCACCCCCAACAATACGGGGGTGACGAGTGGATTTTGACATGCCCAACCGGCTCGAGTTGAGCGGCATCACCAAGCAGTTCCCCGGCGTATTGGCCAATGACCATGTGTCATTTGCTGTCAAGCCGGGTGAAATTCATGCCCTACTGGGCGAGAATGGTGCGGGAAAATCCACCCTGGTCAAGATGATCTACGGCATCATGCAGCCCGACAGCGGAGAAATCCGCTGGAACGGCCAGCCTGTGGTCGTTCCCAATCCAAAGGCTGCACGTCGGCTAGGCATAGGCATGGTCTTCCAGCATTTCTCGCTATTTGAAGCGTTGACCGTGCTGGAAAATATTGCGCTGGGGATGGATGCAAAGATTCCGTCGCGTGAGCTTGAGGCGCAGATACGTGAGGTCATGCACACCTATGGTCTGACCCTGGACCCGCATCGCACGGTGGCGACACTGTCAGTGGGCGAACAGCAGCGGATTGAAATCGTCCGCGCCCTGTTGCTCAATCCCAAATTGCTGATCATGGACGAGCCGACCTCAGTCCTGACGCCGCAGGAGGTCGATCAGCTTTTCACCGTCTTGCGGCAGCTGGCCAGTGAAGGCTGCTCGATCCTCTACATCTCGCACAAGCTGCACGAAATCAAAGCATTATGCGATACGGCGACTATCCTGCGGGGTGGCAAGCTGGTCGACACCTGCAATCCCAAGGAAGAAACCAGCCGCTCCATGGCTGAAAAGATGATCGGCTCCGGACTGAAGGAAATCGTCAAGCCCGAAGGCAGCAGTTTCGGAGAGCCGAGACTGGTGGTGAACGGGTTGACCACCAGCAAGACCGGTCATTTCGACGTGCCCGTGGACAATGTCAGCTTCACCGTGCATGCGGGTGAAATCCTCGGCATCGCGGGAGTTGCGGGCAATGGACAGAACGCGTTGCTGGATGCGCTTTCGGGCGAGATCAAGGGCGATGAGCGCGATGCAATCACCATTGATGGGCTCGGTATCGGTTTAATGGATACGACGGAGCGTCGCAGGCACGGGCTGTGCGCGGTGCCCGAGGAACGCAATGGACACGCGGCGGTGGGTGATTTCAGTCTGTCGGACAATTCCGTACTGACGGCCCGCGACCGGTTGGGCATGGTCGTTATGGGCCTGATCAACTCGGGCGCTGCCAAGACCTATACAGGCCGCGTCATTACCGATTTTGCGGTTAAGGCGCTTGGTCCGGCGGCAATGGCCGGTTCGCTATCGGGCGGAAATCTCCAAAAGTACATTATGGGCCGTGAAATCCTGCAGAAGCCCACCGTTCTGGTGGTGAGTCAGCCGACTTGGGGTGTCGATGCGGGGGCGGCGGCGGCAATTCATCAGGCGCTGGTCGATCTGGCCGCGGCCGGGTCGGCTATCGTGGTCATCAGCCAGGACTTGGACGAATTACGCGCGCTGAGCGATACGCTGGCGGTGATCAATATGGGACGTCTGAGTGAAAGCCGGCCGATGAGCGCGTTCAGCGTCGAGGAAATCGGTCTGCTAATGGGTGGTGTGCATGGCGAGGAGGCGGCCTGATGCAATACCGCCTGGAAAAACGCCGCGAGCCGTCGCGCTTCATGCTCTACGCCACCCCTGTGGCAGCGGTCGCGTTGACCATGGTGATCGGCGCCATCATCTTCTCCGCCATTGGTTTTGACGGCATTGGAGCGGTGCGTGAAATCTTCCTGACGCCGCTGACCAACGCCTATAAGTGGCAGGACCTGGGCGTCAAAGCGGCCCCGTTGATCATAATCGGCGTGGGGCTCTCCATCGCCTATCGCGCCAATGTCTGGAATATCGGCGCGGAGGGTCAGTACATCATGGGGGGTCTTGCCGCCACTTGGGTGGCGCTGGCCAGCCACGGCATGGGCGGTTGGTGGACTTTGCCGGTGATGATGATAGCGGGCGTTCTCGGCGGAGCGGCCTATGCTGCGATCCCCGCGCTCCTCAAGACCCGGCTCAACGTCAATGAAATCCTGACCTCGCTCATGCTGACCTATGCGTCAGTGCAGTTGATCTATTATCTGGTCCGTGCGCCCTGGAAGGATCCGATGGGCATGGGGTTCCCCCAGACCCGGCGCTTCGCCAGCGAAGCTTTGCTGCCCAATATCATTCCGGGCACTATCGTGCATGCCGGGGTGCCCATCGCCATCATCGTGGCGCTGATCGCCTGGTTCATCATGTCGCGCTCGGTGTTCGGCTACCAGATGCGTGTGGTTGGCGCGGCGCCTCATGCTGCCCGCTATGGCGGCTTTTCGGAGAACAAGACCATTTGGCTGGCGCTGCTGGTCTCGGGTGGGCTGGCCGGTTTGGCCGGCATGCTCGAGGTGGCCGGGCCGTTCCAGCGCATGGTGCCCGGGTTTCCGACCAATTACGGTTTCACCGCGATCATCGTCGCCTTTCTGGGGCGGCTCAATCCGCTGGGCGTGATCTTTGCCGGTATCGTCATGGCCATTACCTTTGTCGGTGGTGAGGTGGCACAGACCACGATCGGACTGTCCAATTCGGCGACTGGCGTCTTCCAGGCCATGATGCTGTTCTTCCTGCTCGCCGGCGATATTCTGGTTCGCTATCGCATCAAGCGGGTGGTGCCCCAGCCGGAGGCGCGCGCATGAGTCTTGAACTGACCATCGCCATCATCGTCACGGTGGTGGGTGCATCCACGCCAATCCTGATTGCAGCGCTCGGCGAATTGGTCGTTGAAAAGTCTGGCGTGCTCAATCTGGGTGTTGAGGGCATGATGCTGGTGGGGGCCATCACCGGGTTCGTCATCGTCTTCACGACGGGCAACCATTATCTGGCAATCCTGCTGGCGGCGGCTGCGGGGGTGGCGGCCTCCATGATCTTCGGCTTTCTGACCCTCAGCCTGTCTGCCAATCAGACAGCAACGGGTCTGGCCCTGACCATATTTGGCACCGGCTTCTCCGCGCTGGCAGGTCAGGGTTATTCGGCGCGTCCTGTTACTCTGCTGGGCCCCCTGTTTCCTGCGGAGCTGGCGACGCACCCTATCTGGCGCGTGTTGTTCGGCTATTCGGCCCTGGTCTATTTCGCCTTTGCCATGGTCTTTGCCGTATGGTGGTTCCTCAGAAAGACCCGGGCAGGGCTGATCCTGCGCGCTGTCGGCGAGAACGACCAATCCGCCCATTCCATCGGCTATTCGGTGGTCGGCGTGCGCTATGCCGCGGTGGCGTTTGGTGGGGCCATGGCGGGTATTGCCGGCGCATGCTTCCCGCTGCTTCTGACCCCGCAATGGGCCGAACGCATGACTGCCGGGCGCGGCTGGATCGCGGTTGCGCTGGTGGTTTTTGCCAGCTGGAAGCCGTTCCGCCTGTTGGCCGGGGCGTACCTCTTCGGCCTGGTCATGACCATGGAACTCTACGCCAAGGCCGGTGGCGGACCTTTGTCCGCAATTCCGGCCGAGCTCTGGGCGGCCATGCCCTATCTTGCCACCGTCGTGGTGCTGGTGCTGATATCGATCCGCCGCGACGCCTCTACCAATGCACCGGCCTGCCTCGGCAGACCGTTCCTGCCCAGCAATTGAGACGGCGCAAAACGACCGTTTCGATGAACAACTGACGTCATTCAGGAGAGAACAGATGACCCTCAATCGTCGTAACCTGCTCAAGATCGGTGGTGCCGCTGCGGCCCTGCCGCTGCTGGGCTCGAAAGCCTTTGCCCAGAATGAACCGCTCAAGGTCGGTTTCATGTATATCGGCACCATCAACGACAATGGCTGGAACTATGCGCATAACCAGGGGCGGCTCTATCTCGAAGAGCAGCTCGGCGATGCGGTGGAAACCACCTATGTCGAGAACGTGCCGGAAGGCCCGGACAGCGAGCGCGTGCTGCGCGAACTGGCCCAGTCCGGCCACAAGCTGATCTTCGCGACCAGCTTCGGTTATGGCGACTACGTGATCAAGGTTGCCGAGCAGTTCCCTGATGTCGTCTTCGAGCATGCCACCGGCTACATGCGCTCGGCCAATGTCGGCACCTACAATGCCCGCTTCCATGAAGGCCGTGCCGTGTGCGGTACCATTGCCGGGCATATGTCGCAGACCGGCAAGGCGGGCTATATCGGCTCGTTCCCGATCCCGGAAGTGGTGATGGGCATCAACTCCTTCGTGCTGGCCGCACGCAAGGTCAATCCCGACTTCACCATCACCCCGGTCTATATCTCGACCTGGAACGACCCCGCCAAAGAAGCGGACGCGGCCCGCGCCATGATTGATCAGGGCATTGACATCATCACCCAGCACACCGACGGCCCGGCGGCACTGCAGGTGGCCGAGGAGCGCGGTATTGTGGGCGGCTTCGGCCAGGGCGCTGACATGAGCGCATTTGCTCCGCAGGCCCAGCTCACCTCGATCATCGACAACTGGGGCCCGCACTACGTCAAGACCGCGCAGGCCGTGATTGACGGCACCTGGGAGAGCAAGGACAGCTGGCCGGGCCTCGCCGAAGGCGAAGTACAGATCGGGCCTTATAACGAGCGCATCCCCGCAGACGTCGTCGCCGCGGCAGAAGCGGTCAAGAACGGCCAGATCGATGGTTCGTTCAACATCTTCACGGGCCCGATCAATGATCATACCGGCGCCGAGAAGGTGCCGGCGGGCGTGACCCTGACCGATGCGGAACTGCTCAGCATGGACTGGTACGTCGAAGGCGTTATTCCGCCGGCCTGATCCGCGTTTGAAGGGCCGGCGGGATCGCCGGCCCATTCTTCTCCCATCGGGGAGAAGGTGGCGCGTAGCGCCGGATGAGGGGGTGACCGCCGCGAGTCAGGAACGCGCGGATGGCGCCCCCTCACCGACTCAGCCTACGGCCGAGCCACCTCTACCCGATGGGGAGAGGAATAGAAGGGGACGACAATGGGCGATCTGGCAATTTTCTACGAATGGGCGATGTTCGCGGTGCGCTGGCTACACGTGGTCACGGCCATCGCCTGGATCGGCTCGTCCTTCTATTTCATCGCGCTGGACCTGGGCCTGCGCAAAACCCCGAGCCTGCCGCCGCTCGCCCATGGCGAGGAATGGCAGGTGCATGGCGGCGGTTTCTATCACATCCAGAAATACCTGGTGGCGCCCGAATTCCTGCCCGAGCACCTGACCTGGTTCAAATGGGAGAGCTATGCGACATGGCTGAGCGGGGCGATGCTGCTGGTGCTGTTCTATTATGTCGGGGCCGACCTGTTCCTGGTGGACCGCAATGTGCTCGGTGTGCCGAGCTGGGTCGCCATCCTCATTTCCGCAGGCTCCATCGTGCTGGGCTGGATGCTCTATGACACGCTGTGCAAATCGCCAATCGGGCAGTCGACAACCGGGCTGATGCTGGTCCTGTTCGCAATCCTCGTGGCGATGAGCTGGGGATACACGCAGCTCTTCACCGGCCGCGCGGCCATGCTCCATATGGGCGCCTTCACGGCAACCATCATGACCGCAAACGTGGCCATGATCATCATCCCCAACCAGAAGATCGTGGTGGGGGACCTCAAGGCCGGGCGGGTGCCCGACGCCAAATATGGCAAGATCGCCAAGCAGCGCTCGCTGCACAATAACTACCTGACGCTGCCCGTCATCTTCTTCATGCTCTCGAGCCACTATCCGTTGGCCTTCGCCACGCAGTGGAACTGGATTATCGCGTCGCTGATCTTCCTCGTGGGCGTCGTCATCCGCCACTATTTCAACACCCGCCATGCGCGGAAGGGCAACCCGCACTGGACCTGGGGCGTCGCCGTTGTGCTGATGCTGGTGATTGCCTGGCTCTCGACCTCGCCAAAACTGCCTGGGGCAGAGAGCGAAGCGCTGGTTACCGCCACCGGCGAGCGCTTCATGGCAACCGAGCATTTTGCTTCGGCGAGCCTTGCTGTGCAGACCCGTTGCGCCATGTGTCATAGCGCCGAGCCGGTCTGGGAGGGCATCTACCAGGCGCCCAAGAATGTCATTCTCGATAGTGATATCGCCATTGCCAACCACGCCCATGAAATCGCCATGCAGGCCGGATGGAGCCACGCCATGCCGCCGGGCAATGTGACGGACATGACGGAGGCCGAGCGGGCTCTGCTGGTCGAATGGTATCGCGAGGGGTCCGGTTCATGAGCCGGACCATATTGCGCGGCCGGGTGCTGAGTTTTCACCGCGTGCCGCAGGACATCGACGATGCCGGGAGCTATCTCTATCTCGAGGACGGTGCCGTAAGTATCGAAGACGGGATTGTCACGGCGGTCGGTGATTTCGGCGCCGCCGATACGGCCGGCGCGGTGGTCATCGACCATCGACCACACCTGATCCTGCCTGGCTTCATCGACCTGCATCTGCATTATGTGCAGAGCCAGATGATGGCGGCCTATGCCGGCTCGCTGCTCGAATGGCTCAATACCTATACCTTTATCGAGGAGCAGAAGTTTTCCCAGCAGGGCCACGCCGACGCGGTGGCGGTCGATTTCTACGACGCGCTGATCCGGCACGGCACGACGACAGCTGTAGCCTATTGCTCGAGCCATCCGCGCTCGGTCGACGCCTTCTTTGCCGAGGCCCAGCGGCGCAATATGCTGATGGTCGGCGGCAAGGTGATGATGGATCGCAACGCGCCCGAGGGCCTCTGCGATACGGCCCAATCGGGCTATGACGATACCAAAGCGCTGATCGCCCGGTGGCACGGCAGGGGCCGTGCGCTCTACGCCATCTCGCCGCGCTTTGCGATCACCTCGACCCCCGCGCAGATGGCGGCGGCGCAGGCGCTCGCCCAAGAGCATCCAGACTGCTACGTGCAGACGCATCTGAGCGAAAACGACGCCGAAATCACCTATTCCATGGAGCTCTATCCCGGATCGCCGGACTATACGGGGATCTATGAGGACTATGGTCTGCTGGGCCGCAAGACGCTGTTGGGGCACTGTATCCACCTCAACCATCGCGAGACGGGTGTGTTGGCGGAAACTGGCGCTGTGGCGGTCTTCTGTCCCACCTCGAACCTGTTTCTTGGCTCGGGCCTGTTCGACCGCGAGCGGCTGGTGAGCCATGGCTTGCGTGTGGGAATTGCGACCGATATCGGCGGGGGAACAAGTGTTTCCATGCTGCGCACGCTGGACGAGGGCTACAAGGTGCTGCAACTGCGCGGGCAGCGGCTCAACCCCTTCGCCTCGTTCCATATGGCAACCCGCGGCAATGCTGAGGCGCTTGGACTGGAAGGCGCGATAGGTTCGATCGCGCCGGGTATGGCAGCGGATCTTGTGGTGCTCGATTCGGCCGCGACACCGACCATGCGGATGCGCCACGCAACCATGAGCACGCTGGCCGAGGAATTGTTCCTGCTCCAGACCATGGGCGACGACCGGGCGATTGCCGAAGTCTATGTGGCTGGCGCAAGGGCGAAGTCGACTTTAGGCGGGTTGTGAGCCATTTGCGCTTCGCCTAGTTTGCGGCGGGCCTCCCCTCCCAGGGGAGGCGTAGAAAGAGCGAGACGTCATCCATGACCGACTACCTGACCAAATCCGGCCTCTCCGTGCACAAGCTGCTTGTCGACTTTGTCGAGAAAGAAGCGCTGCCGGGACTGGCGGTATCGGCGGATCAGTTCTGGGATGGATTGGCCTCGCTTGCCCGCGAACATGTGCCGACCAATGCGAAGCTCCTGGCCAAGCGCGACGATATCCAGGCCAAGATCGATGAGTGGCATCGCAAGTATGGCCCGGTGGCCAATAATGCGCAGGGCTATGAGTTCTTCCTCAAGGAGGTCGGCTACCTGGTGCCCGAGCCGGCCGACTTCACCATCGAGACCGAAGGGCTGGATCCGGAAATCTCCAGCATTTGCGGTCCGCAGCTGGTGGTGCCTGTGTCCAACGCCCGCTATGCGCTCAATGCCGCCAATGCGCGCTGGGGCAGCCTCTATGATGCGCTCTATGGCACGGACGCGATTTCGCGCGAGGGCGAACTGGCGCCGGGCCAGGCGTTCAATGCCAAGCGCGCGGCGGCAGTGGTCAGCCGAGCGGCACAGTTCCTGGATGAGGCGTTTCCGCTGACCACGGGCAGCCATGCCGATGTGACGTCCTATGTCGTTGCCGAACAGGGCGGGCTGGCCAATCTGGTCATCGATACCCAGGCCGGACCGGCTGTGCTCAAGGACAAGTCTGCCTTTGTTGGCTATGCCGGGGCGGGCGAAAAGGCCGAGATCGTGCTCCGGCACAACGGTCTGCACGCGGTGCTGGTGATCGACCCGTCGAACCCGATCGGGGCCACGCACCCCGCCGGGCTCAGCGATGTGATCGTCGAGGCGGCACTGACCACGATCCAGGATTGCGAGGACTCTGTTGCGGCCGTCGATGCCGAGGACAAGGTCGGCGTTTATCGAAACTGGCTCGGGCTGATGCAGGGCAATCTCGAAGACACCTTCGAAAAGGGCGGCAAGACCATCACCCGCAAGCTCAAGGCAGACCGTGTCTATAAGGGTGTTGATGGCAATGAACTCGTGCTCAAGGGACGGTCGCTGCTGCTCGTGCGTAATGTGGGGCACCTGATGACTACCGACGCGGTGTTGCTTGACGGCAAACCGATCGGTGAAGGGCTGATGGATGCGGCGGTGACCGCGCTCTGCGCCATGCATGACACCGGCGCCAATGCGCGCAACGGCGCGATCTATGTGGTCAAACCCAAGATGCATGGACCCGAAGAAGTGGCCTTTGCCTGCGCCATCTTTGCTTCCGTCGAAGGCTTTCTGGGGTTGAAGCCCAACACGATCAAGATCGGTATCATGGATGAGGAGCGTCGGACCTCGGCCAATCTCAAGGCGGCGATCTACGAGGCGCGCCAGCGGGTGTTCTTCATCAATACAGGCTTCCTCGACCGCACGGGCGATGAAATCCACACCTCGATGGAAGCGGGCGCCGTGCTGCGCAAGGATGAGATCAAGTCCGAAAAGTGGATTGCTTCCTACGAGGACCGCAATGTGCTGATTGGCCTTGCTACCGGCTTCTCGGGCAAGGCGCAGATCGGCAAGGGCATGTGGGCACGGCCGGACGATATGGCGGCGATGATGGATGCCAAGATCGGCCACCCGAACGCCGGTGCCAATACGGCCTGGGTGCCTTCGCCGACGGCGGCGACGCTGCATGCGCTGCACTATCACCAGGTGGACGTGTTCGAGGCGCAGAAGCGGCGCCACAATCAGGCGCTGCCGGGCCTTGCTGAGTTGTTCTCGATGCCCGTGCAGGCGCCTTATTCGTTGAGCCGTGAAGAGATTACGCGCGAGCTCGAAAACAATGCCCAGGGTATTCTTGGCTATGTGGTGCGTTGGGTGCAGCAGGGCGTTGGCTGTTCAAAAGTGCCGGACATCAACAATGTCGGGCTGATGGAAGACCGCGCCACCTGTCGCATTTCCAGCCAGGCCGTCGCCAATTGGCTGCGGCATGGCCTCGTCAGCCGCGACGAGGTGACCGCGGTCTTTGAGCGCATGGCGGCAGTGGTGGACGAGCAGAATGCCGGTGACCCGCTCTATCGGCCTATGGCCGAGAATTTCCAGTCTATCGCCTTCCAGGCGGCGCTGGATCTCGCCCTGCATGGGGCCGATCAGCCTTCCGGCTATACCGAGCCGCTGCTGCATGCGGCCCGCCGCAAGGTCAAGGCGCGAGACGCACACTGAGCCTTGCCCCGCCATTCGGCCGTAGGCCGAATGGCCTTCTCACCTAAATTCGCGCCGCAGGCGCGAATTTGCCTGTTACCGGTTCAAAGCCCGCCATCTGGCGGCCTTCTGGTGTTAGTCGCAGGTGAAGCTTTCGTGGCTCTTCTCGTCGCCGCCAGTGTAGCGGGCGATGAGCGGATGCGGGCATAGCTTGCGAGTGATGCCGATCATGTCCGGGACATACTGGTTGTCCGGCGTGACCTCGGCGACCAGTGCGCCGGGCTGCTTGCCGATTTCGACCCAATCCACCAGGGCGTCGAAAGCATCGAACTTGTCCGTTGCGGGGCTCCCCGAACCGTGCCCCATGCCTGGCACGGTATAGAGCATGGCAAAGTCCTCCGCCTCGCCGCCATTGTTGGCGTCGAGCTTTTCGTACCAGTTGATGGTGTCCATAACTGAAAAGACCGGATCGCTGATACCGTGGAAGACGATCAGCTTGCCGCCGGCATCGCGGAAGTCGGCCAGTTCAGGATTGTCCATGTCGGTTGGTGTCATGAACTCAACAGGGGACTCGGTGAAGGTGGCATCTGTTGCCGTGACCGTGGCGTCACTGTCGAAGTCATAATCGAGCAGGAACTGCAGAAGCGAGGCTGGATCGCCACCGACTTCGACCGGCGGATTGGAGAAGATCATGGCCAGCGAGGATGCGCCCATAGTGGCAATCAGCGGGAGATTGTCCCAGGGCGGAATCGGGCTTTCCAGCTTCCAGAAGCGCCAGTCGCCGGTGGCGATGCCGCGATCCCAGGCCCAATTGGTATAGAGCGCTTCGCCCTTGGAATTGGTGGGGCCGGCATGAATGCGTCGCAGGGCCTCGACCTGTGCGGAGCTGAGGCATGCCTCTGTGGCGTTCCCCTCGCAGGTAAGTGCCGAAACGTCGAAGGTTGCCTGGCAGGCGGGGCTGTCGGCAATGATGCCGTCTTCGAGCCCGTCCAAGCCGTCGCAGGCGGCAACGATGGCGTCGCCGACCAGTTGCAGCTCCTCCGGCGTGAAGGCCTTGCGGACATCGCCATTGATGGCGTGGAAGCTCTGCACATCCCAGGCATGCTGCACGGCCGCGCGCGGCAGGTTGAAGCCGGGAAACGCGGCGAGGATGCCATCAAAGGCCTCGGGCGAACGCGTCGCCTGTACCATGGCATGGCGGCCGCCATTGGAGCCGCCGACGCCATAGCTGAACGCGATCGCCTCGCCATAATAGTCTTCGACCAGCTTGGTCGCGACGGGATTGAGCTTCATCACCGCGCCATAGCCATAGTCGCTGCGTGCTTCGGGGTCGAAGCCGAATTTGGCCCCGCTGGCGAGCCCCGCTTCTGGATGAACCGTGCCGTCGTGCCCGGCGTCGCTGGAGACGACGGCATAGCCCCGCGCAAGCGCCGAGTCGGAGGGGTCGCCATTGAGCAGGTTGCCCATGGCGGGAACAACGGCGCCGTCATTGCCGCCGTTGAACTGGTGCACGAAGCGACCGTTCCAGTCGTCCGGCAGGCGGAGTTCAAAGCTGATCTTATAGGTATTGCCATCAATGCCGGTGCGCTCGCCAACATGGCCGCGAACCAGGCAGTGCGCGGTTGGCGACTCTTCGCCCACAGGCGTCGGTGTGGCTTCGGCAATCACGAGGTCCTCCACCCCGAAATCATGCCCAACGAGTTCACTGCAGTCGAGAGTCTCCGCCTGTGCCACGCCAGTCCAACTGGCAGCAGCGAGCAACGTGCCCAGCGCGACGGAATTCCGCCAAACTGATTTCATTTTCTCCTCCCTTAGCGCATCCATGATGCAGGTTTATTGTTATGTAGAATATCAAAACAGACAAGGTTCGACCGTTGGGATCAACGAACGACTTGTCTCGGGTGCCCGGCAGTCCTCCAAACCGCCATGCATTTCAATGGGCTGAGGTTTATCGATTTAGCAAATCGAACTGACTGAGCTGTGGACAAATGTCCGGCTGGCGGCGTGAGGTGCGTGCCTCAGGTCAGAGCGTAGGTCGGGAGGGTGATGGATGTGCCGGCCCGCTCGATCACCACCTCATTGGCGACCATTTCGATGGCCGTGTTGATCGGTTCGCCAGTCCCCATATTGCGCGCATATCTCGGGTGAGCGCCTGAGGCGATCAGCAGACGCAGGCGGTGGCCGGGGCGAAAGCTGTGAGCCGTTGCGTGCAGGGGAATTGTCAGGTGCCAGGCGCCGTCCGCATCGGTCGGGGTGTCGGGCGTCACCCGGACGAAGCCGTCGCAAATGTTTCGCGATACTCCGGCGGGATCGACATCGTTCAGACGGACGAAGAAATCGGCATGAGGCAGGCTGGCGCGGGCCGTAAGGGTCACTTGGCACTGGCCGATCACTATCAACTCGCTGGTCAACACCCGGCCGGTGAAAGTGAGAACGTCGGCGCGGTCTTCAAGGCGCGCATTGTCCACGGCGCCAGCTTCCGTAAAGGCGAAAATGGCGCCGCCAAGATTGGGTGTCGGGTCAGCCGGATCGTAGCGGTATCGATCGGTCTCCCCGGTTTCCGCGCAGGTGGACGTCAAGGCTCCACTATTGCCGACAAAAAGGGTCTGCGGAGATGGCGGACCCGGCGGATAGGCGTCGAACTCGTGCCATTCGTCGCGTCCTGAAATGTGGATGCGGACGGGGCGGCGGCGTAGCTGAGACTTATCGCCCATCAACCACGCACGCATCCAGATCAGGGTCTCCCGCAAGTTGTCGCGCTGTAGTTCTTCGGCGACGTGGAACCAGGTTCCGATGGTCAGAAAGGGACGGTGACCGAGTGAAACCAGCTTCCGGTAGTCCTCCAGCAGCGGGTCCAGCATGAAGTCGTACCAACCGGAGATGAAGTGAACGGGCGGGGTCTTGCTCGTCAGCCTGTGACGGTGGTCGAGTTCGGCCCAGAAGGCATCATTGGCGATCGCATGTTCGAACCAATGACGCCAGAAACCGACCGTGTGTCCCACGGCGACCTTGTCGGCCTCGAGCAAGGGCAGCGTGGCGGCGGCCTTTTCCGTGCGGCGCTCGATGTCTCCGGAGAACATGCGGGCCGCGGTAGTTATCGGGTTCCGGCGCAATCCCTCCACGACCTGCACCCAGGAGAGCCAGAGATTGAGATGGAACGCGCCCGAAGGGAAAACGACCGGGCGAAAATTTGTTGTGGTGACCTTGGTGGCCAGGGCGGCGGTCTCGGGCAGGGCATCGCAGATCGCCCATTGGGCGTAACCGAGATAGCTCGGGCCAGTCAGGCCGATGCGCCCGTCAAACCAGTCCTGTTGCTTGATCCAAGCCAGTGTGGCCAGGCCATCCGCGCGCTCATTGGCAAAAGGGTCGAATTCGCCACCAGAGCGTTCGGTGCCACGGCAGGCCTGAATGATGACGTGAAAGCCACGCTCGGCATAGGCCTCGGCTATGCCGCCAAAGCCGCGCCGCCCATAGGGCAGGCGCATCAGAATGGTCGGGTGGGGCCCGGGCGTGTCTGGCGCATAGTGGTCGGTCTTCAGGATTACCCCGTCGTCCATCGTCAGGGACAGACCCCGGCGCTTGCGCACGCCATTGAGGCGCGGCGGCAGATCCTCCACCCATGCCAGATAGAGGGAGGAGAGGCTCATCGGGTCAGCTCACGAAGTCGAACTTGTCGACGTCGAACAGGCCACGATCGGTCATCTTGAGGTGCGGGATGACAGGCAGGGCGAGGAAGGCCACCTGCAGGAACGGCTCGGGCAGGACGCAATCAAGCGCCTTGGCGGCGTCGCGCAGGTGGTGGAGATCATGGGCCACTTCTTCAAAGCTCTTGAGGCTCATGAGACCGGCAAGGGGCAGGGCCAGTTCGGCCGTCACCCGGCCGCCGTCAGCGACCACGAAGCCGCCGCCGAGTTCGATCAGTCGGTTGACTGCGGCGGCCATGTCCTGATCGGTGGCGCCGACCACGGTGATGTTGTGGCTGTCATGACCCACCGAGGAGGCAATGGCGCCCCGTTTCAACCCGAAGCCGGTGACGAAGCTGCGACCGATATTGCCGTTCCGGCCATGGCGCTCGATGACGGCGACCTTGATGACATCGGCGTCCAGATCGGGCTGCAGGCCCTGCTCGGTGCTGGCGAGGGTCGCCTCTTCGCGGAAGGTGAGGATGAGGCCAGGCTTGACCCCGATGACGGGCACGCGGTTCTGACCGGTCTTGGGCTCGGTGACGAAGGCGTCGGCGGTGACCGGCGTGGCCTTCATGGACTGCAAACCAACCGGGGCGACTGCGCCGCGCGTATCGAATAATCCCGGCGTGACCAGGCGTCCTCCAGCGATGACGTCGGAGACGCGGCATTCCTCGAGGCTGTCGAGAATGGCGATATCGGCACGCCAGCCGGGCGCGACCAGACCCCGGTCGCTCAAGCCGAAAATGCGCGCCGCCGAATGGCTGGCCGCGCGGTAGACATGGTGCAGGGGTCGGCCTTTGGCGATGAGGCGCCGAATGGAACTATCGAGGTGCCCTTCCTCGGCGATATCGAGGGGATTGCGGTCATCGGTGCACAGGGCAACGAAGCTGGAGGTGTTCTCGTCCAGGATTTCGGCCAGCGCATTGAGGTCTTTGGAAACCGAGCCCTCGCGGATGAGGATGGCCATGCCTTTGGCAAGCTTCTCCCGCGCCTCCGCAGCACTGGTCGCCTCGTGGTCGGTGCGGATGCCGGCTGCCAGATAGCCGTTGAGCGCCTCCCCGCGCAATAAAGGGGCATGCCCGTCGATATGTCCGTCCTGGAAGGCCACCAGCTTGGCCAGAATGCCCGGATCGGCATTGAGCACACCGGGAAAGTTCATCATTTCGGCCAGGCCGACGACCTTGGGGTGCGCGCGGAAGGGCAGGAGGTCGTCGATCTCCAGTTGCGCCCCGGCGGTCTCGAAGGCAGTGGCAGGTACGCAGGAGGACAGGTTCACGCGGACATCCATAATGGTGCGCTCGGCACAATCGAGGAAGTAGCGGATACCTTCGGCGCCCAGCACATTGGCGATCTCATGGGGATCGCAGAGTACGGTGGTGACGCCGTGGGGCAGCACGCAGCGGTCGAATTCCAATGGGGTGACGAGCGAGGATTCAATGTGCAGATGCGTGTCGATAAACCCCGGCACGGCAAAGCGACCGGTGCCGTCGATCATCGATTTCCCTTCATAGGATGCATGCGTGCCCACGATGCGATCGGCAACAATGGCAATGTCGGTTGTCGTGATATTGCCCGTAATGACGTCCAGCAGCCCGATATTGCGGATCACCAGATCGGCTGGCGCCTTGCCCTGTCCGGCCATGATCATGCGGGTGAGCAGGGCAGGGTTGGTCATGGTCTTGTTCTCATTGCTGTTCATGCCGAAAGGTTGACCTCGCGGCTTGTGCCGTCAAGTCCCTGTGAGCGCAAGTCAAGGAACTGCCATGCTTGGCGTTCGTTGGTCCTTATTGAGAAACCAAAGGAGCGTCGCATGGAAACCTATGATCCGGACAAGAACACGACCGAAGTGCGCCAGGCCAATCCGCGGAAGATGAATCTGCGTGTGCTGATTGCCTCACTGATTGGTATCGTTGTGTTGTTTGCCCTCGTGTACATGGTCTTTGGCATGATGCAGCCGGCCCCGGCCAGCTAGTGGGACTATCAGCAATCGGGCCAAGGGGAACCGCTGCGGACTTGGAGGGTTGTGACCACAGCGTCACGCTTGTGGATCATGTCCCATGGATATCGGCAATTCCCTTGGCTGGGTCGACAGCCATCTGCCCGCTCACATCATCGCCATTCGCCTCGGCATTGCAGCCATTTTGGGCGCACTGATCGGGTTCGAGCGTGAGATTAACACGGCGGAGGCCGGGCTTCGGACCCATATACTTGTGTCGGTGGCCGCCGCACTGTTCACCATTCTCACCTTCGAAATTTTTCACACGATACAGAGCGCCTCACAGACAAATCCCGATCCCATACGCGCCGTGGAAGCGGTAACGGCCGGAATTGCCTTTCTTGGCGCTGGGGCCATTTTCAGAAGCGGTGCTGGGGTGCAAGGCCTTACAACTGGAGCCGGCATGTGGCTGGCCGGTGCGGTTGGTGTCGCCACATCACTTGGCTACTATCTGATCGCCGCCGGCGCGGCCCTGCTTGCCGTGCTGGTCATGGCTGCATTGCGGGCATTTGCCCACCACATCATCGGCGAAAAGGATGGTCCGGGAGATTGAGGGCCGCGGGGAGAAGCAACAGGCGTGCCGCTAAGCGCTGAGGGACATGCGCTTGGGCAATTTGCTTCTCCCCCCGTACGGACATGGCCGGGAGGTGCCATATCCGCGCCCGTGCGCCTGATCCACAAAAGGCAAGGACCGCGCATGAGGGTTGGCGATGGTGCAGACCGCCAACCTTTTCAGGCGGCGGAGAGGATGCTTGGGAATGCTTGCCGATCCGGGGACCAGCGTGCAGCATCACTCTCCGCCTCTAGGCATGTAACCTGTGGACGCAGGAGTCACATGCCAACCGCATCCAGGCGCTGATTGCGCGCCCAGAATCTGACAATGGCCGCCGCCTCGTGCCGATAGGCTTCGAGATCGGATTGCCGGAAAAACACCGCCGCAGCACCTGCGTCATGCAGCGCCTGACGGCCGGCCCGGTCGGTGGTCTGCGTCATGACGGCCAAAGGAATGCCCTTTTGCCGGAGCAGAGCCTGGTTGCGGGCCACAAATTCAAGATTTGCGCCGCTATGGGCCTTGAGATCGATGATCACGAGGCCTGGCCATTCGCGTTCGACATCGGCGAGACGCTGGCCGAGAAATGCCTCGCCGGCCTCGATCGAGCCGAAATGCATGATCTGCGGGGCGCCGTGTGCGAGCAGCATCCGGGTCAGCAGATGGGCAGAATGCCCATCATCATCCACCAACGCGATGAAGGGCAGATCGTCGGATACCTCGTTCAATAGTCACCTCTTCCCCCGCCGCGGGGTGTTTCACAACAAAGCGTTTCACTGTCCGGGCACTCAGGGGCGCTCGGCAGATCGTGTACTCGATTTGTAGAACTTGGCCGGCGGGGCCTGACCGCCTGGCACATATGTCGAGAAAGTGACGTCGACGGGGCGGCGTATGACCGATGTGATCGTGTTCGGGCAGGCAAAAACGGGTAAAACGGGGGTAACCCAGCCTTGTAATTTACATGTAAAGGATCACAATACCTCGACATAGCGGGAGGTTGTGCCTTGGAGGCGGATCCGGATCAGGCGGGGGTTAATCGGGCTCTTTCCCGCCTGCTCGACTGGCCCGAGATTGCGCGCTCGCCGCAACTGGCCCGCTTCCTGTCCTATATTGTCGAGCGCCAGCTGGCCGGGGAAGGCCAGAACATCAAGGCCTATTCGATCGCGGTGGATGTGTTTGGCCGTTCGCCGGAGTTCGATCCGCAGGCCGATCCCATCGTTCGCGTACAGGCCCGGCGGCTGCGATCTTTGCTCGATGAGTATTACCGCGGTCCCGGCGCCAATGAGGAAATACAGATCCAGCTGCCGATCGGGCGCTATGTGCCGCGTTTCGTTGCGGTGGGCCCGCCGACCGCCGCCGAGCGCGCCGAAGCTGTACCTTCGCCCGCTGGACCTGGGGAGGAGGCCAAGTCCGAAGCGCCGCCGCCCAAGGCCGTACGGGGCCATGTCACGGTCTCATGGTTCGTGCTTTTGGTCCTGTCCCTTGGTGTTGTTGCGCTGGTTTATGCGCTGTCCACGTTGGGGCAACGGCAGGAACGCGATGAGGCGCTCGCTGCTCCGTTCGACATTCCAGCCGTAAGGGTCATGGAGTTCCAGAACCTGGTGGAAGACCCAACCATTACCCCGACATTGTCCGCCCTGGCCGTCGAACTGGTCACCGATTTCGGGCCGATGCTGACTGTCGATGCCTTTCTCGGAGGGCGAGCAGGTGGGGACGGCGCGTTGGAGCGGCAGGCGGATTACATGCTGAGCGGGGTCATCCGCGCCCGTCCGGTGGATATGGGCCGGTTCGAGGTTGGTGCGGTGCTTACCGAGCTCTCGTCCAACTCAATCGTGTGGAACTGGTCTTCACTGATCGGGTCAGAGCAATTGAAAAGTCGGGGCGGCATCGAGACGCTGGCGCAGGATGTGGTTCTGAATCTGGGTGGCACGAGGGGCCCCTTGCATGCCCAGGCGCGGGATTATGTGCGGCGGACCGATCTTGCCGGGCGGGAAAACTTCTATCTGTGCGGCGTCCTCTTCGTTCTCTATCGCACCACGCCCACGGTCGGGCTGGCGCAGCGCATACGGGATTGTGCCGAGGGTCTGCCTGAAGCTGAGCAACGCAGCGGCAATGTGCGTGCCGGGCTGGCAAGCCTGCTCGCAGAGGGCGTCGGCGGGGATATTGGTGCGGTGTTGTTGCGGGAAGATCGTCTGGCGATGGCGGACGAGCGCATGGACGAGGCGCTTGCGGCCGATCCGACCAGCAGCTTTGTGTGGGAGCAGCGGGCACGGCTGGACGAAATGATGGGTCAGCATGAGATGGCAGAGGCGGCCTATGGGACGGCCCGGCAAATCAATCCGGCCAATATTGACGCCATGGCCGCCCATGCCAGGCATCTCGCCCTGATTGGCCGACTGGACACTGCGGCCGTCGCGGCACAGCGCGCGATCCAGGCCGTGCCGCAGACGCAGATTCCGGACTGGTTCTACTGCGTTCCCGCTCTTGCGGCGCTCGACAAAGGTGATCTGCGCAATGCGCGGACTTTCGCTGATCGCTGCGCACGGGTGGATACCGAGTTGGGGGCTGTGTTGGCGCTGCTGGTGGCGGTCGACCAGGGTGAGGCGGCGGCGATGGACCAGCAATTGCCCCGGGTGCTCGAAGTCCCCTCATTCCGTCGCGATGGGATCATGTCGCGTCTGGCCGAGCGGGCGACTGACGATGATCTGCTGGGGCGCATGGAAGTCGGGCTGAGGATCGCCGGAGTGCCGGAAGCGGCCCTCTATTCGGGCTATTGAGTGGGTCCAGCGGCTACCCGCCTTTGTTGAATAGGCCATTGCACAGTTCGACAAAACGGTGCCCGCGTTCCTCGAAATTTTTGAACTGATTATAGGATGGCGCGCCGGGCGACAGGATCAGCGTATCGAACAGGTCGCGTTTTCCCGCCAGGGCGGTGATAGCCTGCTCGAGATCGGCACACTGGACGACAGCGATCTCCGGCGCTCGCGCCTCGGTCGCCTGGGCGAGCCGGAAGCCTGTAACGGGAAGCGTGGCCAGCACACGAACGCCCCGCTGCGCCAGCAGGCCGGCCAGTTCGGCATAATCCTGTTCGCGCTCATGCCCTCCGGCAATCAGCGCTATCCGGCGTCCCGGATAAGCCGCGAGGGCCGCCTTGGTCGCTTCGGGCGTGGTCGATATGGAGTCGTTGACGATGGTCAGGTCGCCGATACGGTGCTCTTCGAGGCGATGCGGCAAGGGGCGGAACGCGGCGATACCCGCCAGAATGCCGTCAAGCGAGCCGCCGACACCCAAGGTGATTTGCGCGGCAAGCAGGGCATTGTCGAGATTGTGCGCGCCCCGCAGCCGCGAGCGGGCAACGGCGTTCTCAATGGCCAGGTTGGTTGCGGCGTCCAGGTCGGGCAGGAGCCGGCGGTGGTCCCGAACGGCGCGTGCGACCAGGGCATTGCCCCTGGCGGCCGCTCCCAGTGCCACGGCAAATCCGCCGTCCCGGTCGATCAGATGCAGCTTGTCGGCATAATAGCGTTCTACCGATCCATGCCAGTCGACATGCTCGGGGTAGAGATTGGTCAGCGCCGCAACATCGGGCAGGAAGTTCATGTCCGCAGTCTGGTAGCTCGACAATTCAAAGACCACCACAGCGTGGCGGTCGGCAATCTCGAGCGGAGCGAGGCCCACATTGCCGGCAAGACCGGCATCGATGCCCGAGCGTTCGAGCATCAGATGGGTCAGTGTCGCGGTGGTCGATTTTCCCTTGGTGCCGGTAATGGCAATCACGGTCCGATCGTGGCGATAGGCGGCACCCCAGAGATTGAGGTTGGAGGTGACCGGAATTGCCGCCCGGCGCGCCGCTTCGAATATGGGCTTGTAGCGCGAGACGCCGGGGCTCTTGACGATCAGCCCGAAGCGCTTCCCCGCCAGCGCGTCTGGTAGATCGGCGGGTGCGATCTGCTCTGTGTCCGGAATGTCGGCCGAACCGCTGTCGACCGTGACATAGACCTTGAGATCAGGCTGGTGCGCCTTGAGGAAGGCGCGTGTCGAGAGCGCTTCGCGTCCCGCGCCATAGAGCAGGACCGGCGCATCAAACTGCATAGGCGGCCACCTTGGCGGCCAGGGCCGGCGGAATGTGATGGTCGTGGCTGTCGGTCAGGCATTCGGCCATGGCCCGCTGCAGTTTTTCCTCGCCATATTGGGCGAAGAGGTCGGCCTTGACGGCCTGCACCACCGCGTCCTCATGCCAGTCGGCATGGCGCGTGAGGGTATAGAAACAGGCCGCGGCCTCGAGAATCTCGCCCACGCATTCCCAAGGCTTCTGCCCGGTCAAACCCGCCAGTTCGCGGAAGGATTGTTCATTGGCCGAATCGTTGAGCAGGTTTCGGCCGAAAATCCTCAGCATGCGATCCTTGGCCATGAAGGGCGCAAAGATCAGGAACACGAAGTGGCATTTGGGGCATTCGCCGCACCAGAGCGGGCCGTCATTGCCATTGAGGCGGAAATTGCGGTTGCAGCTGGAAAAGACGCTGTCGAACTTGCTCTCCTTGGTGAAGAGCGAGGCGATGCGAGCCTCCGAATAGGGGCGCAGCAGGGAGAAATATTTCAGCGCGCCGCCCGTGGCGTTGGCCAGGGTGTCGGCGATCAGAAGCTCGAAACCGAGCGACTTGGAATATTGGTGATTGGTCTCGCGCCCGTCGAACATGACATTGCCCTCGCTGGCGGAGCGTTCGTTGCTCAGCACGATCTGGTCGTAGCCGAACAGCAGGGCGCAAAGCGCTGCGATCATCGAGTTGATGGCAGTGGAGGGCACGTGGCCATTGTAGTAGCCGGGCACCTGACCCAGCCGGATCATCTCGGGGTCGAGGGTCCGGGTGACATAAAGCGGCGGGGAGCCGATGGTCTCGACCGAAGTGAGGATCGGTCCCTTCGGGTTGACGGCAAAGGGTGTGAAAGCCTGGTCGGTGTGGGTCAGAAGATCAACGCTGACCAACGAATCCTTGCCCCCACCAATGGGCAGCAATGTGCGACTTGGCAGGTCCGGAGCGGGTCTGCGCTCTTCAGTGTCATGCGGAGCGGTCAGCTCCAGCTTGCCGAAACGCGACAGTTCGTTGCGGGCATAGAATTCCCCCAGGCCGTTTTCATACACATCGATGATGAAGGCGCGCTCGGCGGGGGTCAGCGCGATATCTGGCGAACGGATGGCAAAGGGCGCGCGCAGCTTGAAATAGGACACGCCCAGGACCAGCGCGGTCAGGCCGAGCAGCTTCTTGAACGAAGCGGACGCCGCCATGTCGGCGCTGGCGCCGGCGGGCAGGGTCAGCACTTCAACGAAGTTCAGATCGTTGAGCGTATAGGGAAAGCGCGCCTCGCCCGTTTCGGGATCGAAGGAAGGGCTTTCGATGCGGAAGAATTCGGTCACGGGCAACTCGCTGGCTTTGAACCGACATATAGGTGATTTGCGCGCGTGGTGGGAGTGTGGCGGTGAGGATGAAAACGCAGCCGCTATTCGGGCACGGCTCGCGGCCGGTTGGAATGCGTCAGCGGGCAGTCAGTCCTCGACCCATCCCAAGTCTCGCCCCTCGCGCCCGAGTAAAAGTGTGTCGTGCTTTTGCATGGTCATTCGTCGCGGAGATATCGTCACCCAATGGAGACCGATATGCCCCCGATCATCACAGCATTCGAGAAATCACCCGATGGCGGGCAGGGGTTGGCGCGGGATATGCGGGTGCGCTGGGCGCTGGAGGAGGTGGGTCAGCCCTATGAAGTGCAGCTGGTGTCCTTCGAGGCGCTGAAGGAGGGCGCGCATCGGGCGCGCAATCCCTTCGGGCAGATACCGACCCTGGAAGAGAGCGGTCTGGTGTTGTTCGAGAGCGGGGCGATCATCCTGCATATCGCCGGGCAGCATCCTGGCCTGTTGCCGGCCGACCCCGCGGCGCGGGCGCGCGCCATCATGTGGATGTTTGCCGCCGTGGGTACGCTGGAACCGCCAATCGTCGAGCGGGAGCAGGCCGGCTACACTGATCGGGGCCGGAGCTGGTACAGCGCAGAACGCCTTGCTTTTCTCGATGACCGCATCCGGGTGCGGCTTTCGGAGCTGTCGGCGTGGCTGGGGGAGAATGACTGGCTTGATAGTGGCTTCACCGCCGGGGACCTGATGATCATCATGGTGCTGCGTCGGGTGAATGCCGAATTGCTCGCCGAATTTCCCCGCCTTGAGGCCTATGTGGCGCGCGGCACGGCGCGCCCGGCCTATCGGCGGGCCTTTGCGGCGCAGTGGGCGATTAATGGGGAAGGGCCTGTGCCAGAATAGGCTGAATGGTCCTAGCGCGTGGAGGAGGACAGGAAGCGCTGCAGGTCAGGGTCCTTGGGCGCTTCCATCACTTCGCGCGCTGGGCCGATTTCAGCCAGGACACCCTGTTTGAAGAAAGCGACGCGATCGGACACATCGCGGGCAAAGCTCATTTCATGCGTTACCACGATCATGGTCATGCCCTCGGAAGCCAGCATGCGCATGGTGTCGAGCACCTCTGTCACCAACTCGGGGTCGAGCGCGGACGTGGCTTCATCGAACAACATGTAATTGGGCTTCATGGCCAGGGCGCGGGCGATGGCCAGCCTTTGCTGCTGGCCGCCCGACATCTGCGAGGGGTAGTGATCGAGCTTGTCGCTGAGGCCCACGCGCTTGAGCTGGGCGGCAGCCACTTCGCGGGCCATCGCCTTGTCGATCTTGGAGACGACACGCGGTGCCAGGGCCACGTTTTCCAATGCCGTCAAATGGGGAAACGAGTTCCATTGCTGAAACACGGTGCCCAGCTTCTGGCGCAGCTTGTTGATGTCGGTGCCCTTGGCATGGACATCGGTGCCGTCCACCGTCACGCGGCCGCTATCGATCTTTTCCAGGCCATTGATGCAGTAGAGCAGGGTCGATTTGCCCGAGCCGGAGGCGCCGATCAGGGAGACGACTTCGCCTTCATGCACGGTCAGGTTGACGCCCTTGAGCACTTTCAGCGAGCCGAAGGATTTGTGCACATTCTCAAGGATGATCATTCGATGCCATTTTCTTTTCGTAGCGGCTACCCAGCAGCGACAATGGATAGGAGAGGGCGAAATAGAGCACGCCGACCAGCAGCATGATCTTCACGGATTCCTGGGTCCGGGTGTTGAGGATCTGCGAGGCGCGCAGCAGCTCGACATAACCAATGGCCGAGACGAGCGCCGAGTCCTTGACGGTGGCCAGCGCGACACCCAGCCAGGACGGGAAGGCTGTTCGCAGCCCGACCGGGAACGTGACGTAGCGCAGTTCCTGAAAGTAGCCCAGCCCAAGACACCTGGCGGCTGCGCGCAGGGTTGGCGGCACGGCCTCGATCCCGGCGCGAGCGACCCCGGCGACAAGCGCCGCGGTATAGACGGTCAAGACGATCGTGCCGGAGAAGAACGGCGGCAGCGGGAAGCCCGCAATCGCCACGAAGCTGTCGAACAGGATGAGCTGGATCAGCAGCGGCACCGAGCGGAAGACGTCAATGATCGACATCATGGTGAGGTTGAGCGCGGTGTTCTTGAGCGACATCAGCCAGCCGATGATCGCGCCCAGGACCGAGCCCAGGATGATGGCGACGACAGAAATCAGGACCGTATTCCAGGCTCCTTCGAGCAGGAACAGCAGGTCGCTCCACTGCAGGGAGGTAAAGACCGGCGTCATTTGGCGGCCCTCTCTGCCTTGAACAGGTTCCAGCCGATTGCCTTGAGCACCAGCAGGGCGATCTTGGTGATCACGTAGTAGATCACCGCCGCCGCCATGAAGAATTCAAATGTACGGAAGGTGCGGGAGTTGAAGTACTGGGTTTCCCCCGACAGCTCCCGCAATCCGGCCAGCATGCCCAGCGAGCTGGCCAGGATGATCCAGGTGAACTGGTTGGTCATGGGGTGGTAGATGGCCCGCAGCACCTGCGGCAGCTCGACATAGCGCAGCGATTGCCAGGCGGTCATGCCCAGGGTGCGCGCGGCCATGTTCTGCCCCTTGGGCACGGCCGCGAAGCCGCCTCGATAGGTTTCGGCCATGTAGCCGGCGCAGTTGAAGCTGAGCGCGGCGACAACCGAGACATAGGGGCTGAGGAAAATGCCGAATTCACCCAGGCCCCAGTAGAAGATGAATATCTGGAACAGGCTGGGCGTGTTACGCGCGACTTCGATCCACGTGGTCGCAAACGCCCGCAAGGGCAGGATCGGCGACTTGCGGAAGAAATAAAGGACAAGGCCCATGAGCAGGCCCAGTCCCATGGAGAGAACTGAAACTTGCAGCGTCACCAGGGACGCTTCAAGCAGTTGTGGCAGAGCCTGGATAACTGGCCGCCACTGGAACTGATAGTCCATCGCGCATATCCCTCAGGGCGCTGGCGGTCCTGCTGACTGCCAGCGCCGATTGCGATCCGGGTTGTTAGTAGTACACACCCGTGGTGGTCAGGTCCGGCATGGTGCCACCAATATGCTGACCATACAGCTCCTGGAGGGTGCCGTCGCGATAGGCGCGATTGATGTAGAGGTTGAGGAAGTTGATCCAGCCATATTCGTTGCGCACGGTCATGAAGCCGACGATGTCGGCGCCGAAGGGCGCAACGGGCCCCGCCTTGATGTTCTGGTAGGTGTCGGCGGCTACGATATTGGCAATAGCCGTGTCGGTGGCGATGCCGGCGGCAACGCGTCCCTGCGAGACGGCGAGGTAGGTGTCGTTTTCACTCTGGAAGGTGGTGATTTCGCCCGAGCTGTCGGCCCAGTTGGCGTCCTTATAGGCCTGCAGTTCGGATTCGTAGGTGGTGCCGATGGCGACACCGACATTGAGGTCCTTGAGTTCTTCCCAGCTGGTGACGGTCGAGTCAGCGGGCAGCAGGGCCTGGAACTGGAAGACCATATAGGGAATGGAGAAGCCAACGGTCTTGGCGCGCTCCAGCGAGTCCGAGGAGGAGGCGATGGCGACGTCCGAACGGCCGGAGATGAGGGAGGGAATGCGCTCCGCCCACGTCACGCCGACGATCTCCGCTTCGATGCCCATGCGCTCGGCCAGGTCCTTGCAGATATCGACATCCATGCCGGCCGGTTCGTTGTTCGCGTCCGTATAGCCCATGGGCGGGAAGTCCAGCACGACCGCGCAACGCAGCGTACCAGAGTTCAGCACGTCGTCCAGCTTGTCTGCATAGGCCGGCGCGGCAGCAAGGCTGGCGGCGAGAATGGCCGGTGCCATGAATGAAAGTGTCGTGAGTTTGCTCATATCTGTCTCCTGAAGCTTTTTTGGACGCCGCCATTGGCCGGGCAAGCCGGACGCCTTGGCATCGGCCGCTCCACCCAGGTCGGGCTGACCTCAAGAAGTCAGCCAAGCCGGCGTCATTACCCTCCGCCCGTTCCCTCGCGCGAGAAGTGATGTCCACGTTATCCGCCGGGGGCTGGTCAATCTGCCTAAATATGTTCCGGCAGTGGACTTAATGCCCATAATGCCGCAATGATGCAGTCGGTAATGACTTTGCGGGGTGCCTTTGGACTCGTTCGACAGACGTATCATCGAGGCGGTGCTGCAGGACGCCCGCATTTCACTTGTCGACCTGGCCAATCGGGTGGGCCTGTCACGGACGCCGTGCCAGCTGCGCCTGAAGCGGCTGATCGACGACGGCATCATCCTGGGATTTCATGCCAGCCTCAACTACAAGCATCTGGGCATGAGCCACATTGCCTTTGTGGAACTCAAGCTCAGCGATACGCGAGAGCCGGCCCTGCGCGAGTTCAAAAAGGCGGTTCGGGCCGTCAAGGAAGTCGAGCAGTGCCATCTGATCGCGGGGCCCTTCGACTACCTGCTCAAGGTGCGGACCGAAAACATCGATGCCTACCGGGCAACGCTGGCCGAATCCATTTCGCGGCTGCCCTATGTGTCGAGCACATCCACCTTCGTGGTCATGGAAGCGGTCAAGGACGACAATTACTCAGCCCTGTGAGCAGGCGCTTTTCGCCGGGATGGCCGCAAATCAGAGCCGCTCCAGCCGACCCTTGCGCTTGACGATATTCTTGTAGTCCCACTGAATTTTGCGGGCCTCGTCGAGCCAGCTGACCAATGCATTCGGGTTGATCTGATCGGCCGCAGTGTAGCGGGCCTCGGCAGCCTTGAAGCTGCCTTCGGGTTCCAGCCCGGGCGTTTCAAAGGACTGGCCGCTCCAGAACAGCAGGCGGACGCTGTCCTTGAGCTTCGAATAGCCCACGATCGGATTGCCATCGAGAAACCAGACCGGATGGGCGTGCCAGATCTTGCTTTGAGCATCAGGCAGGTGCTGATCGATGATGTAGCGCAGCCTGTCGCAAACGGCCCGGTCGGTATCCGCCAGTTGAGCGTGATAGGCGTCGATGGTGGTGGGCTTAAGTGTTGTCATGCGGGTCCCCCTGAGTGTCGGATCATAACCCGGCGACGGGCGAGGGGGGAGGTGTAGCCGTTCGATAGAAGTTACTCAGACCTGCGAAAAAAGAGACACAACTTCACGCACTTAGTTTTTCGACAGAGGCGCATATCAAGCTCAGCAATTGCCGGGCCTCAATGCCTCGGCATCGAACAGTGTATCCGATCGAGCTGCAACTTCGCTGCGTTCAACGTCGCCAGATTGAAAACCGGCTTGATGCGCTCAGTAGCCCGGTGAGCCAAACGTCGGCACGGGACCGTTCACGGCCGCGAGGCGTTCGAGGTTGACGATGGTGGAGAGCATGATCCGGTCCTGGCTCCAGTCCCCAGGCTTCTGGATCGCGACCGAGGCGAGCAGGGTCAGCGCCAGCGCAGGCACGGCCAGAGCCGCGAAAACCAGCCGCGGATGCCGCTCCGCGCGCCCCTCGATCACCGACATCATCCGCCGCTTGAGCAGCATCACCGAACGACCGCCGAACAGCCGGTTTTCGGGCCTGACAAGAGCGACGACCGGCATTTCGACGGCAAGAAGCCGGTGACGGCGGATGCCATCATGGCAGACCCTCAAGAGACACTCGCAATAGGCCGCGACGTCGTAGCCCCGCCGCGACAGCACCTGTCGGTCGCAGGAGAGTTCGCGCAGCTCCTCGACGTGACGCCGCCAGATGTAGAAGGCCGGGTTCCAGAACAGGAAGGGCCGGATCAACTCCATCACCATCTCCCATTCCACATCGCCCTGGCGCAGATGCTGCAATTCATGGCCGAGCGCAATCTTCAGATCGGCTTCACGCTCCAGCATGCCCGAGGGCAGAACGACGATCCGCATGCGCAGTCCGCGGGTGGAAAACGGCACGGCGACCGTGTCGGATACGCGCAGTTCCAGACGGCCCGAGCGCCGCCAGACATAGCTGTCGGCGATGATCCGATGGAGCTTGAGCACGCTCCAGCCGAGCCGCGCGAGAAAAATGACAGTCCCCGCCGCCAGGGCCCAGAGCACCAGCCGCCCGGCGGGCGAGAAGGCTGCATCGGCCAGTTGGCCCCGTATGCCGAGAAGCCCTTCGAGCGACGAGGCATTCATCTCGAACCGGCCCTGGAGATATTGGGCAACAATGAAGTCAGCGACATTGATGCCGTGGTGGGGGGCAACATAGCCCGCCCGGGTGACAAGGGCCAAGAGAGCGATAAACAGCGGGCTCAGGATCACGGCGAGGAGAACTGCACGCAACAGGTTCAGTCGCGCCGTCACGGCATGGGCCAGACCCGCCATGTCCAGCACCCGTGCGCCCAGGAACCAAAGGACGCAGACGAGGGCCAGAAGCAGGTTCACATCGACATAGGCGTCCAGAAGGGTGCTAGCGTTTATCATCCCTGAGCCTCTTATCTATCAGCGCCCGAATCTCGTCGAGCGCCTCCTCGGACAGATCATTGTCATCGACCAGCCGCGCAACGAGCGTCGCAGGGGCATTGTCGAACAGCTTTTCGGAGAGGTTTCTGAGCGAACGCGACTGATAGGTGTCCTTGCTCAGCGTGGCTGTGTACAAGAAGGTCTTGCCTTGCTTCGTGCTTGTCACGAAGCCCTTTTGTTCGAGAATGCGCAGGATCGTGGCTGCCGAGGTGTAGGCGAGCTTGCGCGCGGGCCCGAGTGCATCCTGCACGTCGCGCACCGTGGCTTCGCCCAAGTCCCAGAGCTTCGACATGAATTCCAGTTCCACTTCGGTCAGGAATTTCGTCTTCTTCTGGCTCATTTCGGCCTCGGTCCAATACTGCACGATCTGAAAGCATCCTTTCTACTAAGGTTTGCGTATTTCTCCAAGCGGAATGGCCCTCCGTCCTGAAACAGCGCCTAGACCTTCCAGAAGCAGAAGACGCCCCAAGCGAGCGAGAGTCCGAGCGGCCACCAGAGCGGCGACCCAATCAACCCGAGCCAGGCCATGAAGATGTAGCTGGTGCCCAGAAGTGTCATGAAGAGCCGGTCGCCGCGGGTCGTCGTCAAGCCTAGAACGCCCCGGCGCTCATTCCCGCCGGGGGAGCGGATTTCGAGCACAATGAGTACGCCCATCGCGGTGAAGATGCCGATGAAGACGAGAAGCGTGGCGGGTGTCCAGGCCATCCAGAAGGAGGGCCAGAGCGGATCCGTCCAGGAAAAACCCGTCTCGACCGGCTTGCCGACATTGCCCCAGCCGGCCTGCTGGGCAAGCGCCCCGGTCGGCAGGAGCGCAAGGAGGCCTATTAGGTAACGCATCAGACCCTCCCCAGGGCGAAGCCCTTGGCGATGTAGTTGCGGACGAACCAGATGACGATGGCGCCGGGAATGATGGTCAGCGTCCCCGCCGCTGCCAATAGGCCAAGCTCATAACCGGCCGACGAAGCCGTGCGTGTCATCGTGGCAGCGATGGGCTTGGCGTAGACGGCCGTCAGCGTCTTGGCCAAAAGCAGCTCCACCCAGGAGAACATGAAGCAGAAGAAGGCCGCCACGCCGACGCCTGCCTTGATCGTGGGCAGGAACACCTGGGTAAAGAAGCGCGGGAAGGAATAGCCGTCGACAAAGGCGGTCTCGTCCAGTTCTTTGGGCACGCCGCCCATGAAGCCCTCTAGGATCCAGACCGCCAGCGGGATGTTGAACAGGCAATGCGCCAGTGCCACCGCAATATGGGTGTCGAACAGCCCGATCGCCGAATAGAGCTGGAAGAAAGGCAGGGCGAAGACCGCCGCCGGGGCCATTCGGTTGGTCAGGAGCCAGAAGAAGAGTTGCTTGTCGCCGAGGAACCGATACCTCGAGAAGGCATAGGCCGCCGGCAGCGCCACGGCGACGGAGATCACCGTATTGATCGTGACGTAAAGGATGGAGTTGACATAGCCCCAATACCAGGTCGGATCGGTAAAGATCGTCCGGTAGCTATCGAGTGTCCAGACCTGCGGGAACAGCGAGAAGCCGCCGAGGATTTCCTGCGTGGTCTTGAAGCTCATCGCCACCAGCCAGTAGATCGGCAGCAGCAGGAAGACGATATAGGCGATTACGACAAAGGATCTTTTTTTCATCTTCGTTCCCTATTTCACGTCGTGCCGCGTCATGAGCGTGTAGAACAACCACGAGACAAAGAGCGTGATCGCGAAGTAGATCAGGCTCATTGCGGCCGCCGGGCCGAGGTCGAACTGTCCCAGCGCGATCTTGACCAGGTCGATGGAGAGCAGCGTGGTGGAGTTGCCGGGCCCACCACCGGTCAGCACGAAGGGCTCGGTGTAGATGTTAAAGCTGTCCATGAAGCGCAGGAGCACCGCGATGGTCAGCACCTGCTTCATCTTGGGCAACTGAATGAACCGGAAGACCGACCAGTTCGAGGCGCCGTCGATCTTGGCCGCCTGATAATAGGCGTCGGGGATCGAGACGAGGCCGGCGTAGCACAGGAGCACGACGAGCGAAGTCCAGTGCCAGACATCCATGACGATGACAGTGATCCAGGCCGCGAGTGGATCCTGTGTCATGTTGTAGGGAATGCCCAGCGTATGGTTCATCACATAGCCCAGAAGGCCGATGTCAGGCAGTGTGAAGATGTTCCACATTGCGCCCACGACATTCCACGGAATGAGCATTGGCAGGGCCATGGTGACGAGGCACACCGGCACCCAGAACCCCTTGCGCGGCATCGACAAGGCGATGATGACGCCGAGCGGCACCTCGATGGCGAGGATCATCGCGGTGAACAGGAACTGCCGGCCAAGCGCCGCGTGGAAGCGCTCGGACCGCAGGATCTGCTCGAACCAGCCCAGCCCGTGCCAGAAGAACTGGTTGTTGCCGAAGGTTTCCTGGACCGAATAGTTGACGACCGTCATCATCGGTACCAGGGCGTTGAAGGCGACGAGGATCAGGACGGGAAGAACGAAGAGCCAGCCCTTCTGGTTGACCTTGCGCATCACGCAGCCCTCTCTTTTTCGCTGGCGATCCAGCCGTCCCGGTAGAGCCGCGTCTGATCGGGGCGGAAGCTGAGATGCACCGCCTCTCCCGGTCCGGGCAATGTCCCTTCGACCACAGCGTTGATCCGCGTGTCGCCGGCCAGGGCCTCGACGACCGCATGGCGGCCGAGGTCCATGACCTTGCGCACGGTGGCCGGCACGCCGGTGGCCGCGAGCGATACAAATTCGGGGCGTACGCCGATCTGATGCAGGCCGGCTCCGGGAATGATCGCGCCTTCCAGCGCGATCCTCTGGCCAGAAAAGTAGGCGGCCCCTTCCTTCACCTCCGCCGGCAGCACATTCATGCCCGGCGAGCCGATGAAGTGGCCGACGAAGGTGTGGGCGGGGCGCTCGAACAGGTCGACGGGTGTGCCGATCTGCACGACCTCACCGTCCTGCATCACCACGACCTGGTCGGCGAAGGTGAGCGCCTCGGTCTGATCATGGGTGACATAGATCATTGTCACGCCGACTTTCTGGTGCAGTTCCTTGAGCTTGGAGCGCAGCTTCCATTTCAGATGCGGGTCGATCACCGTGAGCGGTTCGTCGAACATGATGACATTGACGTCGTCGCGCACCAGCCCTCGGCCCATCGAGATCTTCTGCTTGTTGTCGGGGCTGAGATTTGCCGCGCGGACCCTCAGCATGTCGGTGACTTCGAGCATCTCGGCGATCTCGGTGACACGGGCGTTGACCTTGGCCTCGTCGACCCCGCGATTGCGCAGCGGAAAGGCGAGATTGTCGTAGACGGTCATCGTGTCGTAGATCACCGGGAACTGGAAAACCTGGGCGATGTTGCGCCGGTCGGGCGGCAGGGCGCTAACGTCGTTCCCGTCAAACAGGATGCGTCCCTCCGATGGCTGAAGCAGGCCGGATATGATGTTGAGAAGGGTGGACTTCCCGCACCCTGACGGACCAAGAAGCGCATAGGCACCACCATCCTGCCAGTCGAGATTGATCTCCTTGATCGCATAGTCCTGCGGACCCTTCGGGTCGGCCGTGTAGCTGTGGCGCAGCTTGTCGAGCGTGATCTTGGCCATGCGCGATCCTCAGGCAACGAGCGCGCCATCGGGCGCGAAATAGAAGCAGTGGGCGGGGTCCATGAAGAACTCATGGTCCTCGCCGACATGGTAGCGATGCACGCCTGGCGCGAGCGACACCCAGGTCTCCGCCCCCAGGCGGAAATGCGCAGTGGATTCCGATCCCGAAAGCTCGGTGATCTGTACCGTGCCAGTCATGGGCACATGGGCGGCCTCGCTCCGCACGGGCGAAATGTAATTGGGCCGGATCGCCACCGTATAGGCTCCGTCGCGCAGCGCGGCCGCCGGGCCGGTCAGTTGCCAGCCGACACCGTGGCCCAGTTCCGCCCGGTCGCCGCGCTTGGTGACAGGCGCCGAATTGATCGGGGGGTCGGAGAAGACGCGCGCGGAAACCAGCGTGTTGGGCCGCCGGTAAATCTCGGCGGTGGGACCGAACTGCGTCACCCTTCCGTCCTGCATCAGCGCCGTGCGGCCACCGAGCATGAGCGCCTCCGCCGGCTCCGAAGTTGCGTAGACCACGACCGCGCCACGGCCCGCAAAAAGCTCGGGTAGTTGCTCGCGCAACTCTTCGCGCAGCTTGTAGTCGAGATTGGCGAGCGGCTCGTCAAGAAAGACGGCGGTCGACTCCTTGGCGATGGCGCGGGCAAGCGCCGTCCTTTGCTGTTGCCCGCCCGAGAGTTCGTGCGGGCGGCGATGAAGCATGGGCCGAAGCTGCAGCACGTCTGCAGCCGCCTCGACGCGCCCCTGGATTTCGGATTTGGCCATGCCGGCCACCCGCAGGGGCGAGGCGATATTGTCGAAGACGGTCATGTGCGGATAGTTCACGAAGAACTGGTGCACGAGGCTGATATTGCGCTTCTGCGGGCTCATCCCCGTCACGTCCCGGCCGTCCATGAGGATCTGTCCGGAAGCTACACTGTCCAGACCAGCCATGAGCTTGATGAGCGAGGTCTTGCCCGCTCCGGTCTCGCCCAGGAGCACGTTGAACCGGCCCGCTTCCAGCACCAGCGAGGTTTCTTTGATATGCGTCACCTGCTCAACACGCTTGGTGATCGCTCTCAGTTCCAGCGCCATGTTCCCCCCAGGGTGCGCGCGATCATCTCAGCGCACCGTTGCGTCGCCGGAATGATCCAAATTCTTGTCTATCGAGCGTCCGAACCGCAGGGCTGCTGCCGCGTCTGCTGGAAGCGCTCCAGGATGCGTTGCCGCGATCTTGCCTCGATGCGTGGGCCGGGACGTTGCCGCGCCTCCCGGCCCGACCTGCCCGGAACCTCTCCCGGGCAGGCAGGGTTGTGACCCTCAGCTCTCGGCCCAGCGGGCCACGAGCTCTTCGTAGGCGATGGTTTCCCCGGGGGGCTTCTCGTTTTCGAGCTTGGCCTTGGGCCCATCCTCCTTGCCGAGCCATTCGGACGGATCGACAGGGTCGTTCAGGCGCGGGCCACAGCCACCATAGACGTTGGCACTTTCGTCCGCCGCCTGCATGCGCGCCATGGTGATGTCCATTTCCTCGGCCAGGCGGTCCATGGCTTCTTGCGGCGTGAAGGCACCGGAATTCACGTCACCGATCTGCTGCCACCAGATCTGGGCGAGCTTGGGATAGTCGGGCACGTTGATACCCGTCGGTGACCAGCGCACGCGGTCGGGCGAGCGATAGAACTCGACCAGACCACCCAGCTTGGGCGCCCGTTCGGTGAAGCTCTCATGCCGCACGGTGGAGTCGCGGATGAAGGTGAGGCCCACGTGGGATTTCTTCACGTCGACGGTCTTGGAGACGACGAACTGGGCATAGAGCCAGGCCGCCTTGGCACGATCTTCCGGGGTGGACTTAAGGAAGGTCCAGGAGCCCACGTCCTGATAGCCGACCTTCTGGCCCTCTTCCCAATAGGGGCCGTGCGGCGAGGGCGCCATGCGCCAGAGCGGCATGCCATCAGCATCCACCGTGTTATTGCCTTCCGACAACGGCTTGACCATGTCGGCGGTAAAGGCGGTGTACCAGAAGATCTGCTGGGCGACATTGCCCTGCGATAGCGCCGGCAGCGACTGGTAGAAGTCGTAGGACGCTGCACCGGGCGGGGCATATTCGCGCAGCCACTCGTCCCACTTGGCGATCGCGTAGACCGCCGCCGGGCCGTTGGCCTCGCCGCCGCGGCTGACGCTGGCGCCGACGGGATTGCACGAACCGGCCTCCATGCGGATGCCCCATTCATCGATCGGCACGCCGTTCGGTTCGCCCTTGGTGCCGGCGCCGGCCATGGACAGCCAGGCGTCGGTCATGCGCCAGCCCAGGTCGGGTGCGCGCTTGCCGTAGTCCATGTGGCCATAGATCGGCACGCCGTCGATTTCCTTCACATCGTTGGTGAAGAATTCGGCGATGTCCTCATAGGCCGACCAGTTGACCGGCACGCCCAGATCATAGCCGTACTTGGCCTTGAAGGCGTCCTTGAGGTCCTGACGGTCGAACCAGTCCTTGCGGAACCAGTAAAGGTTGGCGAACTGCTGGTCGGGAAGTTGGTAGAGCTTGCCGTCCGGCCCGGTGGTAAACTGGCGCCCCATGAAGTCCTCGAGGTCGAGGTCCGGATTGGTCACGTCAGACCAGCTACCCTCCATCATGTCGCTGAGCGAATAGGCGAGTTGCAGGCGCGAATGGGTGCCGATGAGGTCGCTGTCGTTGACGTAGCCGTCATAGAGGTTGCGCTGCGTCTGCATCTGCGTCTGCACCGCCTGCACCACTTCGCCCTCGCCGAGGATCTGGTGGTTCACCTTGATGCCGGTGATTTCTTCGAAGGCCTGGGTCAAAACCTTGGATTCGTAGGAGTGCGTCGGAATGCCTTCCGACAGCACGTTGATTTCCATGCCGGCATAGGGTTGGGCCGCATCGATGAACCATTCCATCTCCGCCATCTGCTCTTCCTTGGTGAGCACCGATGGCTGAAATTCCTGGTCGATCCACTTCTGCGCAGCCGCAGCATCGGCCAAAGCCGGGCCGGCTCCCGCAATGACAGCACTCGCTGCCACTGCGGAGAGAATGTACTTCCGCATCCTGTCTCCTCCCTGAGATATGTGAGCCAGCTCCCACTGGCTGAGGCGATAATCAGTCCGCCCATCATCATTTGTCAAACTAAAACTTTAGTAGACAAATGTGTCGGCTAATTCCCATCGTAAGATATTGAAAAAACGACATATTTTCTAGTATTTGACATGCCGCACTGCGGTCGTGGCCGCGTCATTGGGAACGCTTGCGGGCGCCGTTGGCCGGTCCGGCCCGGCTTAGTCCGTGGATCAAAACCGCCCGGCAGCACGAAGGGCGCGCATATGCGCATTGCAGACTTGTTCAACTCAAGGAGCGTGAGCCGACCGCTATTGGGGTTGCATATCGGAGGGGGTGCAATGCCCCCGTTAGCGAGAGACCGGACGACCGCGGCCCCATTCCGGTTATTCAACTCTTCACGGGCTGCTTCCAGTGGCGGACATGGCTGACCAAATTCGCAAACGACCAGTTTGGGTCGACAAGACGCCCTAGATCGATCCCTGGATATAGGTCGCCTTGAGATAGAAGTCCTTGGGGCCCTGAATATGCTTGCGGATGATACCAGCCAATTCCTCCGGGGCTCCGCGGGCAATGGCGTCGATCATGTCGAAATGCTCGCCAATGGCGATCTCGCGCAATTCCTCACTGGGAAAGGCGCGGGTGCGGATCGGGTGAGTGGCGAATGTGTAGTGCAGGATGGCATCGGCCAATTGCTGGTTGCCAGCAGCCCGGTAAAGCACTTCGTGAAAAACGTTGTTGAGTGAAAAGACCTCGCCATAGCGCTGACTGCGCGAGGCTTCGCGGTGGCGCGTGGCGATATCGGTCAGTTGCGAGACCAGTTCCGGCCCTGCCGGGCGGTCGAAATGGGTGGCGGCGCGCGTCTCGAGGCATTCGCGGATTTCGTAGAGTTCCTCGACCTCGGCGATGGAGTAATCCCGAACCTGCACGCCCTTGTTGGGTTGGCGGATGACCAGCCCGACTCGCTCCAACTCGTCAAAGGCGCGGCGCACGGCGTGCCGGGTTGCGCCGGTGCGCTCGATGATCTCGTCCTCCACCAGTCGCTCACGGGGGCGGAGCTGGCCGGCAATGATCTGGCGCTGCAGGTCGCGATAGACTGCGTCCCAGTTTTTCGTCTGATCCGACAAAGGCTTGGCAGTTCGCATCCGCCCCACGACTCCTGATCGATCTTTCGCGTCATCCTAGCCAGTTTCCCACAGCCACACAATCATCGTTGACATTATCGATAATGCTACCGATGATCGTGGCGATCAGGGAGGATCGTCGTGTATCGCATCGGTAGTGGCGCTGGCTTTTCGGGGGATCGTGTTGATGCCCCCCAGTCCGTGGTGGCAAGCATCGCCGCTGCCGGCCAGGGCGGCGCGATCATTTTCGAAACGCTGGGGGAACGAACGCTGGCCCTGGGGCAGATCGCCCGCAAGCATCATCCTGAACGCGGCTATGAGCCGCTGCTAGAAGATCTGCTCGAGCCCATCCTGGCCCAGTGCGTGACCCATGGCATCGTCATCGTGGGCAATTTCGGCCAGGCCAACCCGCCGGCGGCTGCCGCGGTCATCCAGACGATGGCGGCGCGGCTCGAGCTTGGAACCTTGCGCATTGCGGTGGTGGAGGGCGATGACCTCACCGGCCGCATCGACCTCGATCAGACCGAGCGATGGGATGGGGACGGGCGCCTGCCCGAGATCGAGGGAGACGTGATTGCCGTTAATGCCTATTTGGGGGCTGCACCGATCGCCGAGGCAATCCGGGCCGGTGCGCAAGTCGTCGTCACTGGAAGGGTGGCCGATCCGGCCCTGGTATTGGGACCCCTGGTGGCTCATTTCGACTGGTCGTGGGACGACCTCGATCGCATCGCGGCCGGCACCCTTGCCGGGCATTTGCTCGAATGCGGCTCGCAAGTGTCAGGTGGGTTCTTTGCCGATCCAGGGTTTAAGGACGTCCCGGGTACGGCAGATATCGGCTTTCCCATTGCCGAGGTCGAGGCCGATGGCAGCTTCGTCATCACCAAGGCGGAGGGCACTGGAGGCGTTGTCGACCTGCGCACCGTCAAGGAGCAGCTGCTCTACGAAATCCACGATCCGGCAGCCTATCTGACGCCCGATGTGACGCTGGATGTCACCGGGGTCGAACTTGCCCAGGACGGTCCCAACAGGGTGCGTGTCACGGGGGCGCGTGGCCACGCCGCGCCGCCGCGCCTCAAGGCGACAGTGAGCCTTTATGGTGACTGGCTGGGCGAGGCCGAAATTTCCTATGCCGGACCCAATGCGTTGGCGCGGGCGCGGCTCGCAATCACCACGATCAATGAGCGCATCCGTATGCGTCAACTCGGTGTCCGCCATCGCGCTGATGTCATCGGGGCCGTCAGCGCCTTCGATTCCGACGAGGGCGATCTTCTGGTCGACTATGAGGATGAGGCGCCCGGCGACTATCGCGTGCGCTTTGCCTTCGGCGGCAATTCCCAGCGTGCCGTCGAACAGGCCGTGCAGGAGGTCAATGCGCTCTATTGCTGCGGCCCGGCCGGGGGCGGGGGCGTGCGCCAGAGCGTGCGGCCGCGCGTCCGCACCATTTCACACATGGTGCCGCGGGACCTGGTCGAGGCCCGCTACCGGTTCGCGGAGCATCATCCATGAGCGGTCACTTCGCCACCACGGCCCTGCATCGGATCGCCCACGGGCGCTCGGGCGACAAGGGCAACAGGCTCAACGTCAATGTCATCGCCTACGAGGCGCGTCACTGGCCGGTCTTGCTGTCCGAAGTCACCGTTGAGCGCGTGGCGGCGCTGTTCGCCCATCGCGGCGTGACGCAGGTGACGCGCTACGAACTGCCGCGGCTGGGCGCCCTCAATTTCGTCATCGAGGACGCACTTGAAGGCGGGGTCAATTCCAGCCTCGGGCTCGATACCCACGGCAAATGCCTGAGCTATCTGGTGCTCGGAATGGAGATCCGCGTGCCTGTCGAACCGGGAGAGGGCCCACGGCCGTCGCCCCAACTGCAAACCGCCCCCTAGCGGGCGAAAGGGAGGAAAGAGCATGAAACTCACATCAACACTGCGTGGTGGCCTTTTAGCCGGCGCGTCACTCGCCATCCTGGCCGTCCCGGCGCTGGCCCAGGATTTTCCGCAAGGCGGCACGCTGCGCATCGGCATTTCGCAGATGGCACCGTCGCCTGACCCGGTGGTGACGACATTCGGCGTCAACTGGGCCACGGCTGGCGTCGTCTGCGAAGGCCTGTTCGCTCTGGACGAAAGCTGGACGCCCCAGCCCATGCTGGCCGACAGCTTCTCCTATAGCGAAGACGGCAAGACCCTGACCGTCACCCTGCGCGACGGGTTGAGCTTCCATTCGGGCGCCGCGCTGACCTCAGCCGATGTTGTCGCCTCGCTCAACCGCTTCCGGGAATCGGCCGGTATCGGGGCCGCTTTCAAGGGCGCGGTGTCTTCCATCAGCGCACCGGACGACATGACGGTGGTGTTCGAGATGGCTTCGCCATCCCCGATCGTGCCGGGCCTCTTGGCCGGTACCCAGGCCGTCATCATGTCGAGCGCCTCGCTTGAGGGGGCTTCGCCCACCGAGGCCACGCGCGGGCTCGACTGCACCGGCCCCTATACGCTCGCCGAATATCAGCCGGACCAGGGCGTCACCATGACCCGCTGGGACGATTATGCCGCCCGCAGCGAGCCGACATCGGGCGCCTCGGGCAAAAAGCAGGCCTATGCCGACCAGATCATCTTCCGCCTGATGCCGGAGGCCTCGGTGCGGCGCGACTCGCTGATTACCGGCGAGATCGACATCGCCAACGAGTTGCCGAGCGACTTCTACGACACGCTGCAGAACGACCCCAACACGGAAGCCGTGGTAGTGCCCAACAACCAGTCACTGACCGTGGTGTTCAACACCAAGGAAGGCGTCGCGGCCGATGTCAATCTGCGCCGCGCCATCTACCATGCGCTCGAGATGGAGCCGATCATGCTCGCCTCGGTGGGCAATCCCGAGTTCTACACGCTCGATCCCAGCTGGATCCCCGACCCGAACTCGTTCTGGTACACCACAGCCGGTGTTCCGGAGGGCTTCGGGACACCCAATCCGGACAAGGTGAAGGAATATCTGGCCGCGTCAGACTATGACGGCGAACCGATCCGCTGGCTGGTGGCCTCCGAGCAGTACCAGAAGCATTTCCTGACCGCGATCACTGCCTCCCAGCAGCTCGAAGAATACGGGATCAATGTCGAGATCATTGAATCGCCGATGGCCAACTATATCCAGGCCCGCGCCGACGCTGCGCAGATGGATGCCTTTTCGAGCTTCCTGCCGACCTATGTCGATCCGACCTCGATCGCCTATCTCAACGCCAGCTATCCCGGCTTCTGGGAAGACCCGGAAAAGATGGCCCTGATGCAGGAGATCGCCACGACCATCGACCCGGAAGCACGCAAGGCGATCTTCGAGCAGATCCATGCTCTGGCCTATGACCAGTTCCCGTTCATCAAATACGGCACGGAGTCCAACATGTATGGCATCCGCCAGGGCGTCGGCAATCCGGCCCGTATCCCCTCGCGTTCGGGCGACTACTATAACGTCGCGCCGCCGGCGAACTGATCATGAGCATGACGCAGGCGACATCTCCCGACCGCCTGGCCGGTGGTGACGAAGAAAGCTTCGTCACCACCAACAAGCCGGTCTGGCAGCGACTGGTGGCCAACCCCACCGCCATGACCTCGATCATCCTGCTGGTGGTCCTGGCGCTGAGCGCGGTGCTGGCGCCGCTCCTGGCACCGGGCAACCCGCTCAAGGTCAGCCCTGCCGACCGGTTCATTCCGCCTGGCGCCGAGCACTTTTTCGGCACCGACAATCTTGGGCGCGACATGTTCAACATGGTGCTGCATGGAGGGCGGACATCGCTGTTTGTCGGCCTCGTGGTCACTGCCATCTCAATGTCCGTCGCCGTGGTTCTGGGCGCCATTTCCGGCTTCTACCGCCAGGTCGACATGGTGCTGATGCGCATTGTCGACGGCCTGATGGCGTTTCCGGGCATTGTGCTGGCCACGGCGGCCGCGGCCATCATGGGGCCGTCCATGTCCACGGTCATCACCTCGCTTTCCATTGTCCTGGTTGCGCCCTCGCTGCGGGTGGTGCGCGGGCAGGTCCTGGTGGTGCGCGAATTGCAGATGATCGAAGCGGCCCGTTCCGTCGGCGTACCGACGCTGCGCCTGTTCACGCGCTACATCCTACCTGCAGTCAGTTCCCCCATCCTGGTGCAGGCATCTTTCATTTTCTCTGCGGCCGTGCTGGGCGAAGCGGGGCTGAGCTTCATCGGCGTCGGTATTGGCCCCAAGGAACTGAGCTGGGGCAATGCCCTCACCGAAGCACGCAATTACATCGCCCAGGCGCCCTGGATCGTGCTGTTCCCGGGCCTGGCGCTGATGCTCACCATCCTTGCGCTCAATCTTCTGGGCGACAGTCTGCGCGATATTCTCGATCCGCGCCTGGCACGGAGGCGCTGACATGCTGCGCTATCTCGGAAAACGCTTCCTCCTCATCCTCCCCACGATCTTCGTGCCGCTGATCCTGGTCTTCCTGCTGCTGCGCCTGTCGCCGGGTGACCCCGCCGGCATGATGCTGGGCGACCAGGCCACTGCCGAGCAAATCGCCGCCCTGCGCAACCAGCTCGGCCTCGACCAGCCGATCTGGGTGCAGTTCCTGCTCTGGATCAGGGGCATTGTGACGCTCGACCTGGGCAATTCGATCTTCTTTCGCGAGCCGGTGATGCAGATCATCCCGCGCTATGCCGGGGTGACCATTCTCCTGGCGGTCGTGGCGCTCGCGCTGGCGGTGCTGATCGGCGTGACCCTGGGTCTGATTTCGGCGATGAACCGGAACAAGCCCATCGACCGGGGCGTGGTGACGGCAGCCGTATTGGGGATTTCGCTGCCCGAATTCTGGTTTGCCCTGCTGCTGATCTTCGTCTTTGCAGTGACGCTGCGCTGGTTTCCCGTGGCGGGCTACAATCCGCCGACGGCAGGCCTCATCGCCTTTGGTGCCACGATCTTCCTGCCGGCCCTGGCGCTGGGCGTGCGCCAATCGGCTCTGATGACCCGCATGATGCGCTCGTCCATGCTCGATGTGCTCAACGAGCCCTATATCACCACCGCACGGGCCCAGGGCCTGCCCGAAAGCACGGTGATCGGCCGCTATGCCATGCGCACCGCCGCCATGCCGGTGATCACTGTTGCGGGTCTTTCGGCGGGCTATCTGCTGGGCGGGGCCGTGACCATCGAGATCATCTTTGCCCTGCCGGGCCTGGGGCGCATGCTGGTCGAGGCCGTGGGCCGGCGCGACTATCCGCTGGTCGAGGGCGGCGTGCTGACCATTTCGCTGGTGCTGGCCGTTCTCAACCTCGTCATCGACCTGATCTACGCCATTCTTGACCCCCGGATCCGCTACCAATGACCGCGCATATTTCACCGCTGGCGGCCGAGACCGTATCGCCAGGAGCTGCCCGCAAGGCCGTACTCGAAGTCGAGAACCTCAGTCTTGCCTTCCGCAATGCCGACGGGCTCCTGCCCATCGTCACCGATGTCTCCTTTGCCATTGCCGAGGGCGAGGCTGTGGCGCTGGTGGGAGAAAGCGGGTGCGGCAAGTCGATCACGGCTTCGGCCATCATGGGCATCGCCCCCGACAATGCCGAGATTGGCGGCACCATCACGCTGAACGGGGCGGTAATTTCCGCGCTCCCTCCCAAGGACCGGCGCAGGCTTTGCGGCAGGCATATGGGTTTCATCTTCCAGGAGCCGATGACGGCCCTGCATCCCACGCTCAGCATCGGGCGGCAAATGACCGATACGCTCCGGCACAATCTGGGGCTCAGTCACAAGGACGCCACTGATAGGGCGGCCGAACTGCTTGATCGTGTCGGCATTCCACGTGCCCGCGACATTCTCAGGGGGTATGTACACGAGCTCTCCGGCGGCATGCGACAGCGGGTGATGATCGCGCTGGCGATTTCCTGCGGACCTTCGCTGATCATCGCCGACGAGCCGACCACGGCGCTCGACGTGACCATCCAGGCGCAGGTGCTCGATCTGCTCGAGGACATGCGGCGTGAGCTCAACCTGGCCATGCTGTTCATTACTCACGATCTCGAAGTGGTGGGCGACTTCTGCGAAAAAGCCGTGGTGATGTATGCGGGCGATGTGGTCGAGCGCGGGTTCAGCGCCGATATAGTGCGCAGCCCGGCCCATCCCTATGCGCGCGGCCTTATCGATGCGGTCCCGGCGCATGACGACGGGCGGACCCGCCTCACCCCGATCCTGGGCACCGTACCCCCGGTCGGCCAATGGCCCGAAGGTTGCCGGTTCGCGCCGCGCTGTGGCCGCGCTGACGCCCAGTGCAGGACCCGACCATCGCTGGAGCGGCACGGGGTGACCGACGCCCGCTGCTGGCATCCGCTGGAGGACCGGCCATGACCGAGCAGAGCATTTTGAGCGTCACCGGCCTCAGCAAGTCCTTCCGGGCCGTCAAGGCGGTGCGCGATGTCAGCTTCTCGATCCCACGCGGCAAGACCTTCGGCCTGGTCGGCGAGTCGGGTTCGGGCAAGTCGACGACCGCGCGGCTGGTGCTGCGCCTCGTCGAGCCGACAACCGGGTCCATCAGCTTCCGGGGCAGGGACCTGGCCGAGCTTGCCCCCAGGGCGCTGCGCGCCGAGCGCCGGCACATGCAAATGATCTTTCAGGATCCGTTCGGTTCGCTCAACCCCCGCATGAGCGTGCGCGAAACGCTGGTTGAACCCCAACTGGTGCATGACATCGGCACGCCCAGCGAACGATTGCGTACGGCCGAGCGCCTGCTGGCCGAAGTCAGCTTGCCGCGCGCGGCGCTGGACCGGTTTCCGCATGAGTTTTCCGGCGGACAGCGGCAGCGCATCGCCATTGCGCGGGCACTGGCGACCAATCCCGAATTGATCGTGGCTGACGAGCCGGTGAGCGCGCTGGACGTTTCGGTGCAGGCACAGGTGCTCAACCTCATGCGCGACCTGCAGGACCGGCACGGCACCACCATGCTGTTCATCTCGCATGACCTGCGGGTGGTCCAGTTCATGTGCGACGAGATCGGCGTCATGTATCTGGGCGAAATCGTGGAGCAGGGGCCGCGCGATCGCATCTATGGTGCGCCGGCCCATCCCTATACGCAGGCGCTCCTTGCCTCAGCCCCCGGCAAGGGAAGCGGCCAAAGGGCACGGCTCACGGGTGAAATTCCCAGCGCCCATGCCGTGCCCAGCGGCTGCGCCTTTCGCACCCGCTGCCCGCATGCTTTCGACCGCTGCTCCGCTGAAAAGCCAATGATGCGCGACATCGGCGGCGGCCAGAAGGCAGCTTGCCACCTGTTGGACAAGGCCGAAGCGGCATGACCGACGCCACCCCTATTGAAATCCGTAGCCGTGACGCGACCTATCGTGGCCTGCGGGACGCCAGGGGCGATCGCTTCCTGGGCATTCGCTATGCTGAGGCCCCGATCGGGCAAAGGCGGTTCAAGCCGCCCGAGCCGCTTGAGCGCCATGGTCTGGTCGACGCAACGTGCTACGGGTTCGCGCCCCCACAAGCACGGCGCCCGATGCCGGCCTGGGCACCGAAAGGGGACGGGTTCGAGACCGGCGAGGACTGCCTCAACCTCAATCTCTATACGCCTGCCGCCGACAATGGCCGCCGGCCGGTCATCGTGCATGCCTTTGGCGGCGGCTTCCAGTCCGGCGCGGCCCAGGGTGGCTGGCTGGACGAGGTGGCTTTTGCCCGGCGTGGTGACGTCGTGCTGGTGCGGCCCAATATGCGGGTTGGCGCGTTGGGCTTCCTGCATCTGGCCGACGCCTTCGGGCCCGACTATGGTGCAGCCAATCGCGGTATGCTCGATTTCGTCGCGGCGCTCCGCTGGGTGCATGAGAATGTCGCGGCTTTCGGCGGCGACCCGGACAATGTGACCCTGGTCGGCATGTCCTCGGGTGCCTTCACTATCTCCGCATTGTTCGGAGTAGACGGCCTCGCCCATCTCTATCGCCGGGTGTGGCTGATGAGTGGACCGGCCAGCCGGATCATCGACAGTGCCACGGCCTCCGCCTTGGCTGCAGATTTTCTGGGCAAGACCGGCATTAGGCCGGGAGACGTTGCGGCGTTGGAAACACTGCCGGTCGAGACTATCCTCTCCGCACAGGAGCAGGTGCTGGCCACCCATCTGGGCGAGCGCAACGCACCGGGTGGCCGCACCTTGGGTATCGTGCTGGATGGGGCGAGCCTCCCACGCCACCCACTGGATGGCCTCGCATCAGGCCGCTTCAAACAGCACCGGATCGTCACCGGCTGGACGCGCGACGAAGCGCGCATGTGGTACGCGTTCGGGCTGATGCCGGAGGTGCCGGATCGGCAAACCCTTCTTGCCTCGATTGCCCGTTTCCACCCTGATGATGCCCAGGCCCGATTGACGGCACTGGAAGCAGAACGGCCTGGCCTGACCTTCACCGAATATGAGGAACTATTCCTGTCTCGCGCGATCTACCGCGATCCCGCACTCAGGACCCAATCGGTCCATGCGGCCGCGGGCGGCACAGGCTATGCTTATGAATTCTGCTGGGTTCCTGACTTCGAGAACGGGCGGTTGGGCGCCGCGCATGGTTTTGACGAACCGTTTGCCTTTGGTCAGCTCGGTTGCATTCCTCTCGCCAGCGGGAATGCATCGGCCTCGGCCCTGGCGACCGAGTTGTCTCGATCGCTGCTGCGGTTTGCGCGCTCCGGTGACCCAGGATGGGAGGTCGCCTCATCGGAACAGCACGTCCATAGGTTCCTCTAGCCACCCAACAGGTCTTCGTTGGCAGCAACGCGCCCCAGACCAGTCCGAACGCTAAGCCGCAAGTACAGAGCGAAAGGCCAGACTGATCGAACGATAACAATAATTTCGACGGCGTCAGTAGATCCGCATCTGCATGCGCATGACGATGTCGGCACCCAGGCGCTGGAAGCCATATTCGCGCATGGTGCAGCGCCATTCCTCGCCGGACTTCTCAATCCGGAACAGATTATAGCGGGCCGGGTCATCCAGCGTGCCGCCCTGCGCGGCGCTGGCGGCGGCGACGCCGATCACGGGGACTTCGTGGGTCTTGCCTGCAATGTGATGGATCGAGGAGCGGTGGGTGTGCCCGTGCAGGATGAGTTCGGCCCCTTCCTCCGTGATCACGCGGCGGAAGATGCGATGGCCCTTGAGACCGAAGCTTGGGTGCTGCAACTCGGCATTGGGCGGGTGATGGATCAGCACGACGCGGAAATAGCCGGCATCGCCCAGCAGCTTGAGAATGCGCTTGAGGCGGGCGGCCTGCTTTTCCTCAAAGCGGCCGATGGCGAAGAAGGGGGGCGTGGGGACGGCGCTGGAGCATGAGATAATGGCGACCTCACCGACGCGGCGTACGAAGGGGAAGGCCTGTCCTTCCACCGTCTCGCCCTTGAGGTAGTCACCCCATTGCTCCTGAGCATAATCCAGCGCGCCGGGGACATAGGCGTCGTGATTGCCCGGACAGACTGCCGTCTTGTTGGCGCCGCCCAATTCGCGCAGCCACCGGCCGGCACGTTCGACCTCGCTGTCGAGCGCCAGATTGGTGAGGTCGCCGGTCACCGCGGTGAAATCGGCATTCTGCTCGCGCATATGGGCAACGAGACGGGCCAGGGTCTCGGTGTTCATCTCGCCGTGGCGCTTGAGCTTCCAGTTGAGATAGCCGGTCAGGCGCTTGCCCAGAAGATCGCGAAAACCCACCTCGGGCATGGGGGAGAGGTGAATGTCGGAAATGTGCGCCAGGGTGAACATCGCGGGGGGTTGTGCCAGAACGTCCCGGACAAGAAAACGTTCAATCGACACAACGCACGATTTTGTCGCGGGCCAAGCTCTGCTAGCCATGGCGAAACGATGGAGCCAAGACCATGATGAATCGCTTCCAGCGCGTGCGCGCGACGGCCTTCCTGACCCTCAAGGGCCTCTGGCATCGCATGACGGTGGGCGCGCGGGTGATGGTGGTGGATGGCGACAGCGTGCTGCTGATCCGCCATACCTATGTGCCCGGCTGGCAGTTTCCCGGTGGCGGCGTCGGGCCGGGTGAGACATTCGAGGAGGCCGGGGCGCGCGAGACGCTGGAGGAAACAGGCTATCGCGTCACCGGCCCGATGGAGTTGTTCGGGCTCTACCACAATACAAGCCCGGTCACGAACCGGGACCATGTGGCGTTCTATGTCGCCAAGAGCTTCAATTTCGAGTTCGAACGCAAGCCCGATCATGAAATCGCGGAAGTGGGTTGGTTCGACCGCCATAATCTTCCCGAAAAAGTCACCCCGGCCACCAGCCAGCGGATCGATGAATATTTTGATGGCGTCGAGAAGCGGACGGTCTGGGGGTATTGAGCGATACGCCTGACGCTGTTCTACCCCGCCTGAACACCCCCACCTAACCTCCCCCCTGAGGGAGGGGGAGGGAGGCATTGGGTTCGTTGTGATGCTGGTGGCTAAACCTGGGGCCACTCAATCCAAAAACGGCAGCTCCGGTCCGATCGGTACGATCCGGTGCGGGTTGATGGTGGTGTGGCTCCAGTAATAATGCGTGCGGATATGGTCGAGATCGACCGTCTCCTTGACGCCGGGGACCTCATAGAGCGCCTTGAGATAGTGGCTGAGGTTCGGGTAGTCCGCGATGCGCTTGCGGTTGCACTTGAAGTGGCCGACATAGACCGCGTCGAAGCGGACCAGGGTGGTGAACAGCCGCCAGTCGGCCTCGGTGATGGTGTCCCCGGTCAGGTAAGCGGTTTCGCCCAGCAGGCCCTCGACCCAGTCGAGCGCGTCGAAGAGCCTGGTGACGGCCTCGTCATAGGCGTCCTGGGTCGTCGCAAAGCCGGCCTTGTAGACGCCATTGTTGATGTCGTCATAGACGCGGTCATTAATGGCGTCGATCTTCTCGCGCAGCGGTTCGGGGTAGAAGTCATCGGTATTGCCGGTCAATTCGTTGAAGGCCGAATTGAACATGCGGATGATTTCCGAGCTTTCATTGGAGACGATCGTGCCGGTCTTCTTGTCCCACAGCACCGGTACAGTGACGCGACCGGTGTAGTCTGGAACAGCCTGGGTATAAACCTGCCAGAGCGTGTCCTTGCCAAACAAGTCGTCGCCGGTCGAGCCTTCTTCGGTCTTGAAGCTCCAGCCGGTTTCGTCAGGCATTTTCGGGGAGACGACCGAGACCGAGATGAGGTTCTCCAGTTCCTTGAGCTTGCGGAAGATCAGCGTGCGATGCGCCCAGGGGCAGGCCAGGGAGACATAGAGGTGATAACGATCCGCCTCGGCGGCAAAGCCACCCTCGCCCGAAGGGCCAGGGCTGCCGTCGGCGGTGATCCAGTTGCGGAACCCGGCCTGGGATCGCACGAACTTGCCGCCCGATTTCTTGGTGTCATACCACTGGGTGGACCATTTTCCGTCGATCAACTGTCCCATTGAAACTGCCTTTCGGTCATCTTGCTGTCGGCATTGCCGGATTTGATGGCGCCAAGCGCCCGTGAATTTTTCTCTCGCCCTTAATTAGGAAATCGGGCCAGCGGCAAAAAGGATGAGCGCGGCAACAGATTGTTGCGTGATTGCGAAACACTGGCGCGAAACCGGACAAGGAATTTGGAAGCATGGGGCCAAAATTCCCATTTACGACCAACCAAGTGGGTGCTAATCGGGTTCCAGACGTGGAGGCGTCCAGGATGGTGAAGGTTTTGCAGATGAACCGACGACCCTAGTTGGTCGTTTAGAGCGGAGGGCCGTTGGCCGATCCGCATGTCTTTCTGCATATCTTTTCCTGGATCAGACCCATGACCACGCTCGTTGCGGCCGAGGCCGCGTCTCCATCTGTTTCCGGCCAATTGTCCGTCCGGCCCGCCACGCCCGCCGATGAGGTGTTCGTCGAGGATCTGCAGGCCATTGCCTTCGGCCCGGGACGGTTCGCGCGCACGGCGTTTCGCGTGCGGGAGATGTTTCCCATTGATCCCAGCCTGAGCCTGATCGCCGAGGTGGACGGCACGGCTTGCGGCTCGGTGTGGATGACTCCGATCAGCGTGAGTGGGCTCAAGGGCTATCTGCTGGGGCCGCTGGCGACCCATCCCAATTTCCGCAAGCGCGGTGCCGGCAAGCTTTTGGCGCGTGAAGTGGCCAGGCTGGCGCTGGCGCGCGGCGAAGGACATTTCGTGCTGCTGGTGGGGGATCAGGACTATTACTGCCCGCTGGGCTGGGAGATCACGACGCCGGGCAATATCCAGTTTCCCGGCCCGGTGGACCCCACGCGCGTCCTGCTGCTGGCCGAGGACAAGAGCCTGGCCAAATCGCTCAAGGGCGAGATCGCGGCCTTCGAGACTGAGGACTGACACCAAAAAGGGGTGCAGGATCGGGATGGCTTGCTTACATTCAGGCCGTCACGTTGATTTGACGCCGGGTGCGATTTGGTTCCAGATGCTGACATAGTCCGGCTCCTGTCGGTCAGATTGCTGGCCGACGCACCCGCATTGCCCCATGCACATGACCTTGTGCCGGACTGGCAACCGGTCAAGCCGTTCGAACGGCCGCCGGTGCCGGCGGCGGTGCTCATCGCGCTGGTGCGCCGACCGGAAGGGCACACTGTGCTCTACACCGAGCGCTCGCCTGATCTGCGGGCCCATTCAGGGCAGGTCGCCTTTCCCGGTGGTAAGATCGATGGCGCGGACCGGGGGGCGGCGGCGGCTGCTTTGCGCGAAGCCTATGAAGAGGTCAGCATGTTGGCGGAGGATGCAACGATCCTGGGCTATATGCCCACCTATTATACTGGCACCAATTATCTGATCACGCCGGTGGTCGCCGAGGTGGACCCGACCGGGCCCTTCGTACCCAATCCGGGCGAAGTGCATTCGGTGTTCGAGGTGCCCCTGAGCCGCATTCTGGCCGCCGAGAGCTATGGACGGTTCCGCATCAGCCGTGGGGGCCAGGAGCATTCGACCTGGCAGATCGACCATGAGGGGCACATGATCTGGGGGATTACCGCCAATCTGACCCGGCAGTTCCGGGACTTGGTGGTGGGCGAGGTTGCCGCATGATTCCGGATCGGCTGGAAGGTGCGGAGTGGCTGGAGCGGCAATCCGTACAGGCCATATTTGCGGCCCTTTATGGGGCAGAGGGCAGGACGCGCGCCGTCGGCGGCGTGGTGCGCGACAGCCTGATCGGGCGGATGCGCGCCCATGCCGACATTGACATGGCAACCGAGTTGCTGCCGGTGGCTGTGATGCAGCGCGCCAAAGCGGCGGGAATCGATGCCTATCCCACAGGAATTGAGCACGGCACGGTGACCTTGCGGCTCGATGGGACGACGGTTGAAGTGACCACATTGCGCCAGGACGTGGTGACCGATGGTCGCCACGCGCAGGTGCAGTTCGGGACCGATTGGGTGGCCGATGCCGAGCGCCGCGACTTCACCCTGAACGCGCTCTATTGCTTTGCCGATGGCCGGCTGTTCGACCCGCTGGGCGGGGCGGGGGACCTGATCAACAGCCGGGTGCGGTTTATCGGTGATGCGGCCCGACGGATCGCCGAGGACGGCCTGCGCGTCTATCGGTTCTTCCGGTTTTCGGCCAGCCACGGCAGCGAGCAATTCGACCCGGAGGGGCTCGCGGCCTGTCGCGATGCGGTGGACGAACTGGACCATATTTCGCGCGAGCGTGTGGGTATGGAAATGCTGCGCATGCTGGCGCTGCCGCGTATCGCGACCACGCTGGGCGTGATGGACCGATTGGGCCTCCTGCGCCTGGCGCCGGGTGCCGTGGCGGCCCTGCAGCGCTATGAGGCGCTGGGCGGGCAGGGTGCGGCGGCGCGGCTTGCCATGTTGGGACGCGATAGCCTTGAGCAGCGGCAGGCGGACTGGCGCCTGAGCAAGGCAATCATCGCCCATGCGGACAATATTGCCGAGGCCGCTGCCCTATTGCGCCGTGGCGACATTGGCTGGGCCGCCTATCGGTTCGGCGAAGACGCCGTTGAGGGTCTTGCGGTGGCCGCTGCCGAAGAGAACTGGTCGCGCGAGCAACTGGCCGAACTGGCGCGCGATCTGGGGCGGTTGCCGGTAGCGCCGCTGCCTGTCGGCGGGTCTGATCTGGAAGCGCGTGGCATGAAGCCAGGTCCGGACATGGGCGCGGCCCTGGCCATCATGGAGCGGGCGTGGGTGGAAAGTGAGTTTTCCGCCAGCAAGGATGCGTTGCTGGAGCGGATTTTTCACTAGACCGCAACGGGGTCTGGGCTGGCCGCCGAAAGAGAAAGCCCCGGTTGCCCGGGGCTTGACTGTGCATCAGTGCTTGGTTTGCCGGCCCATATCGTCCACATCGACGATCCGTTCCTTGATGCGCTCGACCATGTCTGGGCGCACTTCGGTTTCACCGTTGAGATTGCGCATGTTTTCGACCGCTCGCCGCACCACTTCGGCCTCGGTCTCGGCCTCGGCGCGCCAGGTTGACCCTGGGATGAGTGTGCCGGAATCAAAGCGTTTCATCGCTGAACCTCCTATTGTCACTCCCTTTGGCGGGTCTGACATAACGTATCGGGTCGCAAAAGGTTCCGGCTACTCTTCAGGAAATATTCCAATGGTGGAGAGCCCCTCTATCCAGGTTGCGCCGTCGCGGCGGATGACCGTGCGTGGCGTGATCCCGGTTTCCTCGGCAATGGCCTGGGCGAGTGGGACGGAGTGGGTGACAACCCAGACCTGGGTGCGGGTCGCTGCGCGAGCAATGGCTCTGGCCAGGGCGGGTAGCAGGTCGGGGTGCAGCGAGGTTTCCGGCTCGTTGAGCGCAATGAAGGGCGGTAGCCGGTAAGCCAGCAGGGCACCCAGCAAGGCCAGGAATTGCAGTGTGCCATCGGACAGTTCGGACTGGCCGAAAGGCCGATGCGGGATCTCAGGGAAGATCATCGAGAAGGGCGCATTCCGTTCCGGCGGCGGGATGTCGAGGCGCGCGCCCGGGAAGGCCTGGTCAATCGCGGCGTCGAGATCGACCGTGTCGCCCCTGATGTGGCGCAAGGTTGCCAGCACGGCACCCAGATTGCTGCCATCGGCATCGAGCGTGGGCGCTGTCACCGCCAGCGAAGGCCGCCGCAGGGGAGAATCAGGGTCGGTCCGAAAGCTGTGGTAGAAGCGCCAACTCGACAGCAGATGGCGGACCGCGTCGAGCTCGGGCAGGGTGCCTCGCAAAGCCGAGAGGGCGGTTTCGCTGGCCAGCAAGGGGTGGTCGAGCTGGCGCATGCGCCCGTCCTGGTCGCGATACCAGGCGGCGGGGCCCTTGCGTTCTAGCAGCGTCACGGTCCGCCGCCCGGGCAGGATCAGGCTCTCGGCCTTGATCTTGGGTTCCTCGCCAAAGATCGCCTCATAAATGCTGTCGCCATAGCCGACTTCAACCGAGTAGCGTGGCAGGAAAGCCGCCTCGTCATCGCCGGGCAGAATGGTGTCGAGACCCACGTCCAAAGCCAGGCGCGGCTGTTCATTGGCGCGGCGCTGTCCGGCCCACATGGTAGATGCCAGCCCACCCTCGCGCGCAATCGACAGGGCCAGATCGCCCGTGGCCGCGCCATGCACCAGTTCGAGTGCGCGATAGAGATTGGTCTTGCCTACGCCATTGCCGCCGACCATCACGGTCAGCCGCTTTAACGGAAAGCGGATGGAGCGGATCGAACGGTAGCCGGTGATGTCGAGATCGCTGAGAGACATGGGAGGAGATTAGCAGGACGCCACCATCGCGCCAGTCGAGAGAACCCCCACCCGGCCTCCCGCCTTCAGGGGGAGGTTACGTGGGGGTGCTCTTTGCCTTTACGGCCACTTCACCGCCGGGGGCATGGAAGAGAGGATCGAATTGACATTGCCGCCGGTCTTGAGCCCGAAGGTAGTGCCCCGGTCATAAAGCAGGTTGAATTCGACATAGCGGCCGCGGCGGATCAGTTGCTCCTCACGCTCCCCGGCCGTCCAGGGCTTCTCGAAATTGCGGCGGACCAGTCTTGGATAGATGCCGAGGAACGCCTCGCCGACCGCCTGGGTGAAGGCGAAGTCGGCCTCCCAGTCGCCGGAATTGAACTGATCGTAGAAAATGCCGCCAATGCCGCGCGGCTCGTGGCGGTGGGGCAGGTAGAAATACTCGTCGCACCAGGCCTTGAAACGTTCATAATCCACGCCCGGCCGGTTGTCGCAAGCCGCTTTCATGGCGGCGTGAAATTCGCGGCTGTCTGGGTCGCTCTGGGTGCGGCGCGCGTCGAGCACCGGTGTCAGATCGGCACCGCCACCCCACCATTGCTTGCCGGTCACGATCATCCGCGTGTTCATGTGTACCGCGGGAACGTGGGGATTCCAGGGGTGGATAATGAGCGAGACACCCGAGCTCCAGAAGGCCGTGCCGGCTTCGGTGCCGGGCATCTGGCGGGCAAACTCCTCGGTGAAATGGCCGTGCACTGTAGAGATATGCACTCCGGCCTTCTCGAAGACGCGGCCGTGCAACATGGACATTTCGCCGCCGCCGCCGGCAGCTCGATCCCAGGGGGTGCGTTCGAAACTGCCCGGAGCCATGTCGGCATTGGGGCCGGTGACTTCGGCCTCGATGACCTCGAGTTCGGCGCAGATGCGGTCGCGCAGGGTGCGGAACCAGTCGGCGGCGAGGGTCTTCTTGGTGTCGATATCGGCAGGAAGGGTGGGGGCTGGAGCGTTCATGGCGGGGAAATGGACCTTCAGCTCTATTCTGTAAAGGGCGTCATCACGGGCAGGGTGCTGGTCTGCCGCAATGCTTCACCCAGTATCATGGCACCGCAGAGGGCCACATTGATCGATCGCAAACCGGCACGCATCGGAATGCGCACCCTGAGGTCGCAGGCGTCTGCCACGCTGGCGGGCACGCCAGCGCTCTCCCGGCCGAGCAGCAGGATATCGCCATCTTCATAGCTGGCCTGATAGGCCGACTGGCTCGCCTTGGTGGTGAGCAGGACCAGGCGCCGGTTCTGTTCCGCTCGCCATTCCTGGAAGGCGGCGAAGCTGTCGTGCTCGACCAGGGCCGCCTTGTCCAGATAGTCCATCCCGGCCCGCGCGAGATTGCGGTCGGTGAGCGCGAAACCGGCCGGATGAATGACGTGCACCACCACGCCCATGCAGGCGCCGAGCCTCAGGAGGGTACCGGTATTGGCGGCAATGTCGGGCTGGTAGAGCGCCAGGTCGATGGACATTTGAGACGGTCTCGCAGTGGATGGAGTGCCCGGAAAACCGGGCTGCCCCGGGTATAGTGTCGCAGTTGTGCGCTGTCACGGCACCTGCACTGGACAAGTGCCTGTGACAGTGCAAAAAGGACGGACCTGACGGGCCGCTTGAGGGCGCACGGCGGTCGATTCTGCTTATGCGGGCGACATTGCCGGGAGCCGGCCCCGTCAAATGTGCATGTTACGGGGATACGGACCTTGGCCACGCAAGCAGAACATTCATCTACCAACCGGCGGGACTTTCTTTATGTCGCCACCGGCGCCGTCGGCGCGGTCGGCGCTGCCGCCGTGGTCTGGCCGCTGATCAACCAGCTCAACCCCGAC
>Ga0207773_100077_pt1 | contig 93015 bp, 79 predicted proteins | sample TtaePargueraPR_2_FD_187281 | JGI IMG/M metagenome (GOLD analysis project Ga0207773, IMG submission 187281) | Aerobic enrichment media microbial communities from Bioluminiscent Bay, La Parguera, Puerto Rico - Tt and M1 (3) (SPAdes) | ecosystem: Environmental > Aquatic > Marine > Unclassified ...
GGTTCGTGAACCGGCAGTCGAGCAAGGTCATTGATGTGTGGGAGTGGTCGACGGCGGATGGTGGCCGGCTGGCCGGGTATGCGGATCTGGACGGCGCCAACCAGCAGTGGCAGCTGATCCGGCTGGGTGGTACGACGCCCACCACGCCCGGTGGGACCACCGTGCCAACTCCGCCGACGGGGACACCACCACCGGCCTACCCTCAGCCGGGCAGGGTCTCCGGAGACGTCGGCGTCCACGACCCCACGGTGGTCAACCGACCCGACGGCACGTACCTCGTCGCACACACCGGTGACAACATCGCGCTGAAGACCTCCACGGACCGGGTCACCTTCCGAAACGCCGGCATGGTCTTCCCCGCCGGGGCCCCGTGGACCACCACGTACACCGGCGGTGCACGTAATCTGTGGGCCCCCGACCTGTCCTACCGCAACGGCCGCTACTACCTGTACTACTCGGCGTCGACCTTCGGCTCCAACCGATCGGCGATCTTCCTTGCGACCAGCACCACCGGCGCGTCCGGGAGCTGGACCAACGAAGGCCTCGTCGTCGAGTCGCGAACCTCGGACAACTTCAATGCGATCGATCCGAACCTCATCGTGGACGACCAGGGCCGGTGGTGGTTGAGCTTCGGCTCGTTCTGGTCGGGCATCAAGATGATCCAGATCGACCCGGCCACCGGACGGCGACTCGGCACGGCGATGCACAGTCTCGCCAACTACGACCCTGGCATCGAAGCACCCGTGATGGTCAAGCGAGGTGCCTGGTACTACCTGTACGTCTCGTTCGACCGTTGCTGCCAAGGGGCCAACAGCACGTACCGAATCATGGTCGGCCGGTCGGCCAGCCCGACCGGTCCGTTTGTCGACCGCGCCGGCCGGGACATGCTCTCGGGTGGGGGCACCCAGATTCTCGCCTCGCACAGCGGCATCAACGGCCCTGGTCACCAGGCGGTCCTCGCTGACAGCGACGGTGACTACCTCTTCTACCACTACTACGCCAACAACGGCGCGGCGCTGCTCGGCATCAACCGCATCGGCTACGACGCGGCTGCCTGGCCCTACGTGTACTGATCCAGCCGCGTGTACTGATCCAGCTGGTCCCGGTGGGCACCTTCGCGGTGCCCACCGGGACCAGCTTCGACTCCGGTGTATGGCGGACGGACGTCCGACGCGGGAGCCGGGCGGTCAGCCGGTGCCGTCCGTGGTCGGGCGGACCACCTCGATCTCGAAGGCGTAGCGGTCGCCCCGGTACGTCGACATGGCCCGTTCCACCGGGCGGTCCCGCTGGTCGTAGGCGGTCCGCTCGACCAGCAGGGCCGGGCTGAAGGCCGGTACCTGCAGCAGGGTGGCTGTCGCCTCGTCCAGGACCGTGGCCCGGATGGACTGCTCCGCCCGGACGAGCCGGATGTGGTAGTGGTCCCGGAGCAGGTCGTAGAGCGAGTTGTCGAACGGCCGGTCGAGCAGCTTCGGGACGAGGGCGGCCGCGAGGTAGGTGTGCTCGATGCACATCGGGACGCCGTCGGCGGTGCGGACCCGTTCCAGGTGCACCACCTCGTCCGCCGGGCTCAGGCCCAGGGCGAAGCCGACGTTCGCGCCGGCCGGTACCGACTCGGCGGTGCGTAGGTGCGAACCTGGGGTCAGGCCGCGGCGACGCATGTCGTCGCTGAATGACGTGAGTTCGATGCTCTTCGTGATGGCCGGTCGGGCCACGAAGGTGCCGGCGCCGCGTACCCGGTAGACGAGCCGCTCGTTTTCCAGGCGTTCGAGGGCCTGACGCACGGTCATCCGGCTGACGCCGAACTCCTGGGCCAGATCGCGCTCGGTGGGCAACCGCTCGTCCGGGGCGAGCTCGCGTTCGATGAGGTTCTGCAGGTGGCTGCGGAGCAGCTCGTGCTTGGTCGCGGTCATCCGAGGTGTCAGCTCCAGGGGGCGGCTGGTCTAAACCAAAATGATACTAGCGCGACGCTGCCTGCCGGTCTACGCTACCCGCACTGACAATTGGACTAGACCAGAGATGATCTTTGGAGGTGCACGTGAGACGCGTATCTTTCCGGCGGGCCACCGCCGCGGCGGTGGCCGGCGTACTCGCCACAGCGCTCGGTGCCTGCGGCGGCTCGGACGGCGGCGACGACGACAAGGTCGAGGTGGTCTTCTCCTACCTGTGGGCCGGTGCGGAGGCCGAGGCGCTCGAGGAGATCATCGCCGACTTCAACGCCAGCCAGGACGAGATCGAGGTCCGAGGGGTCTCCAACCCGGACTTCCAGAAGCAGCTGACGTCGATGTCCGGCGCGCAGGGCAGCTTCGACATCTCCGACCACTTCGGCAACGGCGTCGGGGCCTGGGCCAGCAAGGGCATCCTGGCCCCGCTGGACGACTTCATCGAGGCCGACGGGCTGGACACCGACGACTTCGTGCCGGCGGCGATGTCCCAGATGATGTACGAGGGCCAGACCTACTCGATGCCGATCGCCCTGCACGCGCAGATGCTGATGTACAACAAGAAGCTCTACGCCGAGGCTGGCATCGACGGTCCGCCGGAGACCACCGAGGAGTGGGCGGAGCAGATCGCCAAGCTCACCAAGCGGGACGCCGACGGCACGATCACCCAGCTCGGCTACGCCAACGCTGAGATCAACACATCGTTCACCACGCTCGGCTTCATGTTCGGCGGCGCCTGGGACGACCAGTCCGGCCGGCCCACCCCGGCCGACCCCGGCAACGTCGCCGGCCTGGAGTTCTACACCGAGAACATCCCCGGCACGTACGGCGTGGCAGAAGTCCGCGACTTCACCTCCGGCTTCGGCGAGTATGCCTCCGCACAGAACCCGTTCTACGTCGACAAGGTGGCCACCATCATCGACGGCGAGTGGCAGTCGGTGTTCATCGACCAGTACGCGCCCAACCTGGACTGGGGCGTGGCGCCGCTGCCGTACCCGGCGGCGCAGCCGGAGCTCGCCGGCACCACCCAGGTCACCACCAGCACGCTGTTCATCCCGCGCAACGCCAAGCACCCCGAGGAGGCGTGGGAGTTCATGAAGTACCTGCTCTCCGAGGACGCCATGGTCCGGTTCACCCTGGCGCTGGGCAACCTGCCGGCCCGGATCTCGCTGCTCGACGACCCGCGCTACGACACCCTGCCGCAGTTCTCGACCTGGCTCGACGCCCTGCGCAGCCCGAACGCTCAGTCGCTGGCCAGCACGCCGTGGTCCGCCGAGTACACCAGCGACCTCGGTCAGGCCTTCGACGACATCGCCCAGCAACGCACGTCGCCCGCCGAGGGACTCGCCGACGTGGCGGACAAGGCCAGCTCCTATGCCCCGTAGGTCCACGACCTCGCGACGCCAGCTCCGGTTGGGGCTGGCGTTCGCGAGCCCCTGGCTGGTCGGCTTCGTGGTGCTGATCCTCGGACCGATCGTCGCGTCCGGGTACTACAGCTTCACCGACTTCAACCTGTTCCAGCCGCCGACCTTCGTCGGCGTCGACAACTACCGCACCATGGTCGGCGACGAGCGGTTCACCAAGGCACTGTTCAACACGCTGTACTTGACCGTGTTCGGCGTACCGCTCGCGCTGGCGCTGTCGCTGGGGTTCGCCCTGGCGCTCAATTCGCGGGTACGCGGCCTGCCGCTGTACCGGGCCATCGTCTACCTGCCGACGATCATCCCGATCGTGGTCAGCGTGTACGTCTGGCGTTGGCTGCTCAACGCCCAGTACGGCTACTTCAACCGGATCCTCGGCCTGCTGCACCTGCCGCAGCCGAACTGGTTGGAGGACCCGACGTTCACCAAGCCGGCGATCATCCTGATCGGGCTGTGGATGGTCGGCGGCACGACCGTCATCTACCTGGCCGCGCTCAAGGACGTGCCGAGCGAGACCTACGAGGCGGCGCTGGTCGACGGGGCCGGGCCGTGGCAGCGGTTCCGCGCGGTGACCTGGCCGGCGATCAGCCCGGTGACCCTGTTCCAGCTGATCGTCGGGCTGATCACCAGCCTGCAGCTGTTCACCCAGCCGTACCTGCTGGCGCAGACCCGGCTCAACGCGGCCGCCGGCGGTCCCGACGATTCGCTGCTGACCTACGGGATGTACGTGTACCAGAACGCGTTCGTGTTCCTGAAGATGGGCTACGCGTCGGCGCTGGCCTGGGTGCTGTTCCTCGTCACGCTCGCGGTCACCGCGGTCCTGATGCTCACCTCGCGGCGATGGGTTCACTATGGATAGAAAAGCGCGGTTCGCCGGCCGTCACGCACTCGTCTGGGCGATCGCGCTCGGCATGCTGTTCCCGTTCATCGTCATGATCGGCACCGCTCTGAAACCGCCCACCGAGGTGTTCTCGCTGCCGCCCCGGCTGCTGCCCGAGCAGTGGGAGTTCGGCAACTTCGAGGCGGCCCTGTCGGCGATGCCGTTCTGGCGCTACCTCGGCAACACCCTGCTGGTCTCCGGGCTCTGCGTCGTCGGCAGCCTGGTGTCCTGCCCGCTGGTGGCGTACTCCCTGGCGAAGCTGCACTGGCCCGGACGCGGCCTGATGCTGGCGCTCGTCCTCGGCTCGATGATGTTGCCGCCGCAGGTGACCCTCGTCCCGCTGTACCTGCTGTGGAACAAGCTCGGCCTGGTCGGCACCTACTTCCCGTTGATCGTGCCGAGCTTCTTCGGCATCCCGTTCTTCATCTTCATGCTCCGCCAGTTCCTCGTCGGGATTCCGGACGAACTGCTCGACGCGGCGCGGCTCGACGGTGCCTCGGAGTTCCGGGTCTACTGGCGGATCGTGCTTCCGCTGGCCCGGCCGGCGCTGGCCACCGTGGCGGTGTTCCAGTTCGTCTGGACCTGGACCGACTTCCTCAACCCACTCATCTACCTCAGCGACAGCAGCCAGTACACGCTGTCGGTCGGGCTGTACGCGTTCTTCTCCGAGCACGGCGTCGACTGGGGCCCGTTGATGGCGGCCAGCGTCATGTTCACCCTCCCCGCCTTGATCATTTTCCTGCTCGGGCAGCGGTACTTCGTCGAGGGCATCGCGACGAAGGGACTGAAGTGACCGCAGCCGCACCAACCGCGAAAGGAACGTCCATGCCGTACCAGGCGATCAGCGGCACCTTCCTCGACGAGATCAGCGTCGACATCCCGTCCCAGAACTGGGGCGAGCGGGAATGGGCCCGCGAGTTCGACACCTTCGTCGAAGCCGGGATCGACACCGTCGTGCTCATCCGGCTCGGCCTGGGCGAGCGGCTGGCCTGCCCGAGCCGGGCGGTTACCGACCGGCTGCCCGCGCTGCCGGTCCACGTCGACCTGGTCCAGCTCTTCCTGGACCTCGCCGCCGAACGGAACATCGACTTCTTCCTCGGCCTGTACGACTCGCACTACCACTGGTACCGCTACGACTGGCGGACCGAGGTCGACATCAACCTCGCCGTTATCGACGAGATGTGGCAGCGCTACGGCGGGTCACCGGCGCTGCGCGGCTGGTACCTGCCGCACGAGACCACCGACACCAGTCTGCGGATCCTCGACATCAACACCACACTCGCGGCCCGGCTGCGCGAGATCAGCGAGCTGCCGATCCTGGTGTCGCCGTTCTTCCACGGCCGCGCCGACATGGCCACCAGCACCGACCCCCGGCAGCGGCCCCGCTCGCCCGAGGAGCACGTGCGGATCTGGGAGGAGATCTTCCAGCGGTACGCCGGACTCGTCGACTACTGCGCGTTCCAGGACGGCACCGTGGAGCTGGCCCGGTCGGCCGAGTACTTCGCCGCGACCGCCGAGGCGGCGAGCCGGCACGGCATCGCCTCCTGGGCCAACATCGAGACCTTCGACCGGGACATGCCGATCCGGTTCCCCCCGACCGACTGGCGCAAGCTTGCGCACAAGCTCGACGCGGTCCAACCGTACGTGGAGAAGATCATTACCTTCGAGTTCTCCCACTTCCTCAGCCCCAACTCGGTGTGGCCGGCGGCCCGCAACCTCTACGACCGCTACGGCGAGTTCCTCACCTCCCGGGGTGCCCGATGATCCCGCCGCAGGACCCGGTGACCCCGCCGCACGACCCGATGGCCCCGCCGCAGGACCCGGTGACCCCGCCGCACGACCCGATGGCCCCGCCGCAGGACCCGGCGGCCCTGCGGCTGGACCCGATGGCCCCGCGGCTGGACCCGGTGGCGGCGATCGCCGGCGGTCTGGTCGTCTCCTGCCAGGCACCCGAGGGCCATCCGCTGCGGGTGCCGTCCGTCATCGCCCGGCTCGCCGCGTGCGCTGCCCTCGGTGGTGCCGCCGCCGTGCGGGTCAACCACCCCGACGACGTACGGGCCGTGAAGTCCGTAGTGGACCTTCCGGTGATCGCGCTGCACAAGGAGCGGGCCGCTGACCGCGACCTGATCACCCCACGCTGGGAACTGGTCGAGGCGCTCGCCGCCGCCGGTGCCGACGTCGTCGCCGTCGAGGCCACCGGACGGGGCGAGCTGCCGGTCGACGCTCTGGTCGCCCGCGTCCACGGGCAGCTCGGCCTGCCCGTGATGGCCGACGTGGCAACCGTCGACCAGGGCACCGCCGCCTGGGCGGCCGGCGCGGACCTGGTGGCCACCACACTGTCCGGGTACACCCCGGACAGCCCACGGCAGGAGGCACCCGACCTCGACCTCGTCGCGGCGCTCGCCGCCGCCGGGGTCCGCGTCGTCGCCGAGGGCCGGTTCGCCACCCCCGACCAGGTGCGTGCCGCCTTCGCCGCAGGCGCGTACGCGACGGTCGTCGGAACCGCGATCACCGACCCGGTCGCGCTGACCCGGGGCCTCGCCGCAGCCGCTCCACGCCCGGCCGGCCCGACCGGCCCGGCCGGTGCCGCCAGCGCAGACAGTTCGGCCAGCCTGGCTGGGCAGCACTGATGGCGGCAGCCATGGCCGGCACCGACGGCCCGGTCACCATCGGTGTCGACATCGGAGGTACGAAGATCGCCGCCGCGCTCGTCGGCGTCGACGGCGCTGTCGGCCCACTGCGCCGGGTGCCGACGCCGGCCGCCGAGGGCGCCGCCGCGGTACTCGCCGCCGCGATCGATTTGGCCCGTCAGGTCGGGCGGGACGCGGCTGGGACCCCGGTCGCCTGCGGGGTCGGCACTGCTGGCGCCGTCGACCCGGCGGGTCGGGTCACCCACGCCACCGACACCCTGCCCGGCTGGCGGGGCACCGACGTGCGGGCAGCGTTCACCGCCGCCCTCGGCCTGCCGGTCGTGGTGTGCAACGACGTACACGCGATGGCCGCCGGTGAGGCATGGTGCGGCGCCGCCGCCGACGCCCGGGACGCGCTCGTCGTCGCCGCCGGCACCGGCATCGGCGGCGCGATCGTGGTCGGCGGCGACGTGGTGGTGGGCCGGCACGGGTTCGCCGGCAGCGTCGGGCATCTGCCGGCCGCCCGGCACCTCGGCCGACGTTGCGGTTGCGGCGCGGTCGACCACGTCGAGGCGTACGCGGCCGGCCCGGCGATCGCCGCCGAGTACGCGGCCCGGACCGGTCGCGGCGCGGCACCGCCCCTGGAGGAGGTCGCGGCGGCGGCTGCCGGCGGTGATCCGGTCGCGGTCGAGGTGACCGACCTGGCCGCCCGGGTGCTGGGCGAAGGGCTGGCAACCGCCGCCAACCTGCTCGATCCCGAGGTGGTCGTCCTCGGCGGTGGCGTCGTCGGACTCGGCGACCGGTTCGTCGCCGGCGTGCGCGCCGCGCTGCACGCGGCGGCGCTGCCCGGGATCGACCGGCTGCCGGTGCGTACCGCCCGGCTCGGCGACGCCGCTGTGCTGGCCGGCGCCGCGCTACTCGCCGGCCGGGTCCTCACCGGCCGGATCAGCGCCGGCCGAGGTCGATGACGGGCCCGGCGCCAGTCGCCGCGTCGCCACCTTGTCCGCCCGTACCGCCGCCGCTGGCAGCGGTGGGCCGGGCCGGTTTTCGGTCTGGATAGAGCCACAGCGATCCGATCGCCAGGGCCACCAGCAGGTGTACGGCGGACTCACCGCCTCCTCTGTGGATCCAGCCCTGCCAGCCCGGCATGACGCCCAGCAGCAGTTCGCGCTGCGCGTCGATGTCCGGTGCGATGACGAACGACAGGGCGATCAGCGCCACGGTCGACGTGCTGAAGCCGACGACCAGGCCCACCCGGCACAGTCGGGGCCGTCGCCGGGGCCCGACGGTCAGCGCCCATGCGGCCAGGCTGCTCACGGCCGCGATTCCGAGCATCGGCAGGTACGGCGTACCGGGCGAGGTGATCCCGGCCAGGGTGTTGTTCAGGTCGAAGACCGCACCGGCCCGCAGCCCGGTCGCCTGGATGCTGAGCACTCCGACGACGCCGACGAGCAGGGCGCCGAGCACCGCCCCGTACAGACCCCATAGCACGCTTCTCACCCGACGGACCCTCCTCCTCGCACCCGGTGCACCCGACGCCGCGACACGCCGAACACAGTATCTGGTGTTGCGTCTTCTGGCTTGCTCCCATATATGGTGTACCCCGCAGCTGGTTCGGCCGCCCCTCGGCGGTGGTCGAGGCAAGAGGGAACCCGGTTAGAGTCCGGGACTGCCCCGCAGCGGTGAGTGGGAACGACCGCCGTCACCGAGCACTGGACCCGTGGCGGGTCCGGGAAGCGACGGCCAGTAGGTACGAGCACGACGCCCACGAGTCCGAAGACCTGCCAGCGTGCCGCACGCGTCGCGTGCGGTGGTCGAAGGCCGCGCGGGACGGCCGACGCCGACGACCGGTCGACACCCGGCGGAGCAGACCGCCAGGTGGGTGACCGGTGGCGTCCTCCCCGCGTGTCCGTCGACCGGTGGACAGGCACGACAAGGGGAACCGATGCAGGTACGCAAGCGCGACGGCGACACCGAACCGGTGGACGTCAACAAGATCGTCAAGGCGGTCGAACACTGGGTCGCCGACCTGGACGAGGTCGACCCGCTGCGGGTGGCGACCCGGACGATCAGCGGACTGTACGACGGGGCGACAACCGCCGAGCTGGACAAACTGTCCATCCAGACGGCGGCGGAGCTGATCGGCGAGGAGCCGCAGTACTCGAAACTGGCGGCCCGGCTGCTCGCCGCCTACGTGGACAAGGAGGTCCGCGGCCAGCAGGTGGCCAGCTTCAGCCAGTCCATCCGCTACGCCCACGGCCTCGGGCTGATCGGCGACGACACCGCCGCCTTCGTCGCCCGCAACGCCCGCAAACTCGACGACGCCGTCGACGTTGACGGCGACCTGCGCTTCGAGTACTTCGGGCTGCGTACGGTGGCCGACCGTTACCTGCTGCGGCATCCGCAGACCCGGCTGGTGGTGGAGACGCCTCAGTACTGGCTGCTGCGGGTGGCGTGCGGGCTGTCCCAGACGCCGGCCGAGGCGATCGACTTCTACCGGCTGATCTCCAGCCTGGCCTATCTGCCCAGCTCACCGACGTTGTTCAACTCGGGCACCCGGCACACCCAGATGTCGTCGTGCTTCCTGGTCGACTCGCCGCGCGACGAGCTTGACTCGATCTACGAGCGTTACCACCAGGTGGCGAAGCTGTCGAAGTTCTCCGGCGGGATCGGCATCTCCTGGTCGCGGATCCGTGGCCGGGGCGCGCTGATCCGGGGCACCAACGGCAGGTCGAACGGCATCGTGCCGTTCCTCAAGACGCTCGACGCCGGGGTCGCGGCGGTCAACCAGGGCGGCCGCCGCAAGGGCGCCGCCTGCGTCTACCTGGAGCCGTGGCATCCGGACGTCGAGGAGTTCCTGGAGTTGCGGGACAACACCGGTGAGGACGCCCGGCGCACCCACAACCTGAACCTGGCCAACTGGATCCCGGACGAGTTCATGCGGCGGGTCGAGGCGGACGCCGACTGGTCGCTGATCGACCCGTCCGACGCCCCTGAGCTGCCGGACCTGTTCGGCGAGGCGTTCGACGAGGCGTACCGCGCGGCGGAGAAGAAGGCGGTCCGGACGGTCAAGGCCCGCGACCTGTACGGGCGGATGATGCGCACCCTGGCGCAGACCGGTAACGGCTGGATGACGTTCAAGGACGCCGCGAACCGGTTGTCCAACCAGACCGGCGAGCCGGGCAACACGATCCACCTGTCCAATTTGTGCACCGAGATCCTCGAGGTCAACAGCGACACCGAGACCGCGGTGTGCAACCTCGGGTCGATCAATCTCGGCGCGCACGTCACCGCCGACGGCGTCGACTGGGACAAGCTGCGCGCCACCGTCCGTACCGCCGTGGTGTTCCTGGACCGGGTGATCGACATCAACTACTACCCGGCGGCGCAGGCGGCGGCGTCGAACCCGCGCTGGCGGCCGGTCGGGCTGGGGCTGATGGGCCTGCAGGACGCGTTCTTCACGCTGCGGCTACCGTTCGACTCGGCGTCGGCCCGGGAGCTGTCCACCCGCGTCCAGGAGGAGATCTTCCTGACCGCGCTGGAAACCTCCGCCGGGCTCGCCGAACGGTTCGGCCCGCATCCGGCGTACGCCGAGACCCGGGCCGCCCGGGGCGAGCTGCACCCGGACCTGTGGGGTGCCGAGCCGGGCCAGCCCGAGCGGTGGGCCCGACTCCGGTCGACGATCGCCGCACATGGTCTGCGGAACTCGCTGCTGGTCGCGATCGCGCCGACCGCCACGATCGCCTCGATCGCTGGCTGCTACGAATGCATCGAGCCGCAGGTGTCCAACCTGTTCAAACGCGAAACCATGTCCGGGGAGTTCCTGCAGATCAACACCTACCTGGTCGGCGAGCTGAAGGCGCGCGGGCTGTGGACGGCGCCGGTCCGGGAGCAGATCAAGCGGGCCGAGGGCTCGGTGCAGGGCCTCACGGATCTGCCCGCCGACGTGCGGGAGCTGTTCCGTACCGCATGGGAGCTGCCGCAACGGGCGCTGATCGACCTGGCCGCCGCCCGTGCCCCGTACGTCGACCAGTCGCAGTCGCTGAACCTGTTCCTCAGCGCGCCGACCATCGGCAAGCTGTCCTCGATGTACCTGTACGCCTGGAAGTCCGGGCTGAAGACCACCTACTACCTGCGGTCGCGCCCGGCGACCCGGATCCAGCAGGCCACCGTCGGCATCGCGCCGACCGCCGGGCCGACCGTCGCGGCCAGCGCCGACGAGGCGTCGGCCTGCTCCCTGGAAAACCCCGAAACCTGTGAGGCCTGCCAGTGACCACCGTCTCCGAAACCAACACCGACGCCGCGACCGCTGACGCCGCGACCGCTGACGCCGCCACCGCGACCGCCGCCGCAGCTGCGGGCCGACGGCAGCTGCTGCTCGACCCCGGCATGGACCTGACCCTGCGGCCGATGCGCTACCCGCAGTTCTTCGACCGGTTCCGGGACGCGATCAAGAACACCTGGACGGTTGAAGAGGTCGACCTGCACTCCGACCTGCCGGACCTGGCCAGACTGTCGCCTGCCGAGCAGCACCTGGTGTCCCGGCTGGTCGCGTTCTTCGCCACCGGCGACACCATCGTCGCGAACAACCTGGTGCTCAACCTCTACCAGCACGTCAACTCCCCGGAGGGCCGGCTCTACCTGTCCCGGCAACTGTTCGAGGAGGCGGTGCACGTCCAGTTCTACTTGAACCTGCTGGACACCTACGTGCCGGACGAGCGGGAACGGTTCGCGGCGTTCGCGGCGGTGGAGAACATCCCGTCGATCGCCCGCAAGGCCGAGTTCTGCTTCAGGTGGATCGACTCGATCTTCGAGCTGCGGGAGCTGCGTAGCCGCGCCGACCGGCGGGCCTTCCTGCTCAACCTGATCTGCTTCGCCGCCTGCATCGAAGGGCTGTTCTTCTACGGCGCCTTCGCGTACGTGTACTTCCTGCGGTCCCGGGGGCTGCTGCACGGTCTCGCCTCGGGCACCAACTGGGTGTTCCGCGACGAGTCGATGCACATGGCGTTCGCCTTCGAGGTGGTGGACACGGTCCGCGCCGAGGAACCGGACCTGTTCGACTCCGAAATGGAGCAGCAGGTCAGGCAGATGCTGGCCGAGGCGGTGGAGTGCGAGGTGCAGTTCGCCGCGGACCTGCTCGACCAGGGCGTGTCCGGGATGTCGTTGGCCGACATGCGGGAGTATCTGCAGCACGTCGCCGACCGGCGGCTCGCGATGCTCGGCATCGAACCGATGTACGGGTCGAAGAACCCGTTCGCGTTCATGGAGTTGCAGGACGTGCAGGAGCTGTCCAACTTCTTCGAGCGGCGGGTGTCGGCGTACCAGGTCGGGGTGACCGGCTCGGTCACCTTCGACGACGACTTCTGACCCGCGTCCCCGCCCGGCCCGCCGCGACCGGCTACCCCGCTGCCACCGGCTCGGTGACGGCGCGGATCGCGGCCGCCGTGCCGACGGCGATCTCCTCGACCTCATCGGCGGAGACGACCAGCGGCGGGCCGAGCAGGATCACGTCACCGTCGACGCCGTCGGCGCAGCCGGTACCGCTGTAGAGCAGCAGCCCGGCGTGCCGGGCGGCGGCGACGACCCGCTCGGCGACCCGGGCGGTACGGCGGTACGGCCGCGCGGTCTGCCGGTCGGCGACCAGTTCGACGCCGACCAGCAGACCGCGCCCGCGGACGTCCCCGACGTACGGCGAGCCGGCCAGCTCCCGGCGCAGGGCCTGGCGCAGCGACTCGCCGGCCCGCCGGCCGGCCGCGACGAGGTCCCGCTCGCGCAGCACCCGCAGCACCGCCCGGCCGGTGGCCGCGCCGACCAGGTGGTGCGAGTAGGTGAAGCCGTGGGTGAAGCCGGTCCGCACGATCGTGTCGTGCACCGGGCCGGAAGCGACGGCCAGTCCCAGCGGCCAGTAGCCCGAACTGGCGCCCTTCGCCGCGACCAGGATGTCCGGGCGTACGCCCCAGTGGTCGACGCCGAACCAGGTGCCGGTACGGCCGAAGCCGGTCATCACCTCGTCGGCGATGAGCAGCACCCCGTACCGGTGGCAGACCTCGGCGACGGCCGGCCAGTAGTCGTCCGGCGGGACGCAGGCGCCCAGGCCGGCCCCGGCGATCGGCTCGGCGATGAACGCTGCGACCGGCCGGGCCCGGCACAGTTCGGCCAGCGCCGCCGCGTGCCGTGCCCCGCAGCCGACCGGATGGGTGTCCGGGAACGGGCAGCGGTACTCGTACGGGGTCGAGGTGTGCGCCGCCTGGCCCAGCCACGGCAGGTACGGCGCACGCAGCCCGGCCCGGCCGGAGGCGTCCAATGCGCCCCGGGAGTTACCGTGGTAGGAGCCGACCCGGCCGACGATCAGGTGCCGGTCCTCGCCCCGGGCCAGGTGGTAGGCGCGGGCCATCTTCAGCGCGGTCTCCACCGCCTCGCTGCCGCCGGACACCGGGAACACCAACGGATCGTCCATCGGCAGTACGGCCGCGAGCTCGGCGGCGTACTCCTCCAGCACGTCGGCGCGGAACATCGAGCCGTGCGCGTACGCGACCGCGCCGGCCTGCTCGGCCTGCGCCCGTACCACCTCGGTGACGCCGTGGCCGATGCCGACGACGATCGCCCCGGCGGCGGCGTCGAGGTAGCGCTTGCCGGTGGTGTCCCACAGCTGCGCGCCGGACGCCGAGGCGATCCGTGGCGCGTCGTCGGACACCCGGCCGAAGACGTGGCTCATCCCGGTACGGCGACGGCCCCGCCGGATCCGACCTGCCCGCCGACTGCGGACTCGGCCTCCCTGCCGGCTGCGACCTTTCCGTTGCCGGCGGCCTGCAGGTCGGCGGTGACCTCGGCGACGGCCGCGCCGAACAGCCGCAGACCCGTCTGCGCCTGGGCCCGGGTGATCACCAGCGGTGGCGACATCCGTACCGCGTTGACGCCGGCCTCCAGCACCAGCAGGCCGCGACTGAACGCTGCCTGCTGGACCTGGCCGGCGATCTCGCCGGTGGGGAACTCGACGCCGATCATCAGGCCGACCCCGCGCACGTCGACGAGCAGCTGCGGGTACGCCTGCTGCAGCTCGCGCAGCCCGGCGAGCAGGAACTCACCCTGCGTGGTGGCGTTGTCCAGCAGACCCTCGTCCTGAATGACCCGCAGGGTGGCGAGGCCGGCCGCGCACGGCACCGGGCTGCCGCCGTAGGTGGAGCCGTGCGCGCCCGGACCCCACGCCTCCATCAGCTCGGACCGGGCCAGGAACGCACCCAGCGGCAGGCCGGAGGCGATGCCTTTCGCGCTGATCAGGATGTCCGGCTGTACGCCGGTGTGCTCGATCGCCCACATCCGGCCGGTGCGGCCCATGCCGCACTGCACCTCGTCGGCGACGAGCAGGATCCCGTGCCGGTCGCAGATCCGCCGCAGCCGGGCGAGCCAGCCGGCCGGCGGCACGATGAAGCCACCCTCGCCCTGGATCGGTTCGACGAAGATCGCCGCGACCTCGGTCGGGTCCACCTGGTGCTCGAACAGCACCTCCTCGATGAAGTCCAGCGAGGCTGGTGCGTAGGGCGCGTGCAGCACGCCGGGCAGCAGCGGGCCGAATCCCTTGTGGTACTTGGACTTCGACCCGGTCAGCGTCATCGCCCCGTAGGTGCGGCCGTGGAACGATCCGTAGAAGCTGATCACGTACTGCCGGCCGGTGGCGTACCGGGACAGCTTCAGCGCGCCCTCGACGGCCTCGGCCCCGGAGTTGGTCAGGAAGACCCGTACCGGCCCGTCCATCGGCGCGGTCTCGGCCAGCGCCTGGCACATCTGGCCGTACAGCGGCAGGTAGAAGTCGCTGGCCGAGTAGTGCAGCAGGGTCGCGGCCTGCTGCTGCACCGCCTCGACGACCGTGGGGTGGCAGTGGCCGGTGGAGGTGACCGCGATCCCGGCGTTGAAGTCGAGGAACAGGTTGCCGTCGACATCCTCGACGACGGTGCCGTGGCCGCGCCGGGGCGCGATCGCGTAGGCGCGGGGCAGCGACGGGCTGGTCACCGCTTGGTCGCGGGCCAGCACTTCGCGGGCCTGCGGTCCGGGCAGTTCGGTGACCAGGTGCGGTTGCGGGCGGTCCGGGTCGAACCAGTCGGGGATCGTCGTCATCAGGCCACCACCGTCTGCGACTGCTCGCGGAGGAACTGCTGCAGGTAGTACGGTCCGCCACCGGCCTTGCCGGTGCTGCCGGAGCCCTTCCAGCCGCCGAACGGCTGCACCCCGGGCCAGGCGCCGGTGGTGGCGCCGGCCGGCCGGTTGACGTAGACGACGCCGGCTTCGATCCGGTCGAGGAAGTGGTCGATCTCGCCCTGGTCGGTGGAGAAGAACCCGGCGGTCAGGCCCAGCGGCACGCTGTTGGCCCGGTCCAGGCCCTCGTCGACCGAGTCGAATGGGCTGACCGCAACGAACGGCACGAACAGCTCGCGCTGGAAAAGGTCGTCGTCGGGCGGTACGTCGGCGACGACGGCCGGTGCCAGGTAGTAGCCGTCGGGGCGGCCGTCGACCCCGGCGAGCACCTGGCCGCCGGTGACCACCCGGCCGACGGTCGCGGCGTGTGCGACGGCCTCGCCGTAGCGGCGTACGGCGGCGGCGTCGATGACCGGCCCGAGGTACGTGTCGCGGGCCAGCGGGTCGCCGACGACCAGCGACTCGGCCCGCTCGGCGAGTCGGGTGACGAACTCGTCGTGGAGCTCCCGCGCCACGTACACCCGGGAGCAGGCCGAACACTTCTGGCCGGAGAAGCCGAACGCGGAGCGGGCGACGCCGGAGACGGCCCGGTCCAGGTCGGCCCGGGCCGAGACGATCGCGGCGTTCTTGCCGCCCATCTCGCAGACGATCGGCCTCGGGTAGGCGCCGGTGAACGCCCGGATGATCGACATGCCGGTCTCGTACGATCCGGTGAAGGTGAGGCCGCCGACGCCGGGGTGCGCCACCAGCGCCCGCCCCGGGTCGTCGCCGCCGGGGAGGAAATGGGCGACACCGGTCGGCAGCCCGGCATCGACCAGGCACTCGAAGAACTTCCAGGCCGAGAAGGTGCCCTGCAGGCTGGGCTTGAGGACGAGGGTGTTACCGGCGACGAGTGCCGCGCCGGCCGGCCCGGCGGTCAACGCCATCGGGAAGTTGAACGGGCTGATCACGGCCCAGACCCCGTACGGCTTGAGCACGCTGCGGGTGGACTCGTTGGCGGCGATGGTCGCCATCGGCTGGTCGAAACCGTGATGCTTGTCGTACATGTCGCAGTAGTAGCGGATCAGGTCCGCCGATTCCTCGACGTCGCCGAGCGCCTCCAGCCGGTTCTTGCCGACCTCCATGCTCATCAGCGCGGCGTACTCGTTGGAGCGCTCGCTGATCAGGTCGGCCGCCCGGCGCAGCACCGCGACCCGGTCCGGCCACGGGGTCGCGGCCCAGCCAGCGGCCGCGCTGCGGGCGGCGGTGACCGCCGCGTCGACGTCCTGGTCGGTGGCGGCGGTGACGGTGGCCAGCTTGAGCGTCACGTCACCCGGGCTGACCAGCTCGGCCGGGTCGACCCCGGGCCGGGCGGTGCCGTCGACCACCGGGGTGAGGCGCTGACCCAGCCAGGCCCGCGCCCGGTCCGCGCCGTCCTCGTACGCCGTGTGCAGGTCCTCGTTGTCAGCGGACAGGGTCGCGTAGGTGACCCGGAAGCGTGTGGCCACGGAAGAACTCCTTTCGGCGGGACGGCACCCAGTGAAGGTGTGGCAAAAATTCCAGACATCATCGCGTCATGCAGGAAAATCTACTGCGCAACGCGTATCAGAAGCAAGAACTTCTCCGCCGAGTAAGGCTGCTGCCGGGCTGCCGGGCTGCCGGAGGCTGCTGCAGGGCTCACGACAGACCGGACCGGGGTGCCCGGACCGGCCGTCAGGCCAGCCCGGACACCCCGGTCCGCGGTGTTTCGGTCAGTCGCTCCGGGTCAGGAGACACCCAGGGTGGACAGGTAGTCCGGGTTCTCCGACAGCCACGCCTCGACGGCGGCCGGCTCGTCACCCTCGTGCACGTTGAACATCAGGTCCTCCAGCGAACCGAGCTGCTGGTCGTCCATCTGGAACTTCTCCAGCATCGCGGTCACCTCGGGGAAGTCCGCGCTGAACCCGGTCCGGGCCAGCGTGGTGATCTCCTCAGCGGTACCCAGAGTGCCTTCCGGGTCGGCCAGGTCCTTCAGCTCGTAGTTCGAGTAGGCCCAGTGCGGGTGCCACAGGGTCACCACGATCGGCTCCTCGTCGCCGATCGCGCTCTGCAGCGCGGCGAGCATCGCCGGGGTGGACGAGGTCCGCAGCTCGTAGTCGTCCAGCCCGTAGGTCGGCATGACGTTGTCCTGGGTGGCGGCGGTCAGGCCGGCACCCGGCTCGATGCCGATGATCTCGTTGTTGAACAGCTCGGCGTTGTCGGCCAGATCCGCCAGCGAGTCGACCCCGTCCACGTAGGCGGGGACGGCGATGCTCAGGCTGGCGTTGTCGTACCAGACCCCGATCGTCTCCAGGTCGTCGCTGTACTCCTCCATGTAGGAGGCGTGCGTCTGCGGCAGCCAGCCGTCCAGGAACAGGTCGATGTCGCCGGAGGCCAGACCGGAGTAGACCACGCCGGCTTCGACGTTGGTCAGCTCGACCTCGTACCCCTCGGCCTCAAGGATGTTCTGCCACAGGTAGGAGGCGGCGATCGCCTCGTCCCAGGCCATGTAGCCGATGGTGATGCTCTTGTCGGCGGCGTCGGAGCCGTTCTCGCTGCCGGTGTCGCTGTCGGCGTCGCTGCCGCAGGCGGCGAGCCCCAGGGCCAGGGCGGCGGTGGCCGCCACTGCGGCCCGGCGTAGCGGGTTGTTGCGGAACATTCGTTGTCGTCCTTCCATCGTGTTGCCCTACACCGGCGGACTCGCGGCAGCGAGGCAGGGCGCCGGCACCGGTGACCCTCCCTGCGGGATCTCGGTTCGGATACGGTGCAGCTCTTGGTTCGGTCTCGGGTTCGGGTTCGGGCCGGACTTGCGGCCGGATTCGCGGGTCAGGCTTCCTGTAGCGCCCGCTGCGCCTTCGCCGACCGGGTACGGGCCCCGATCGAGTCGGTCAGCCGGTCGAGCACCACGGCCAGGATTACCACGGCGATGCCGCCTTCGAAGCCCTGGCCGACCTGGATCCGGGCGAGTGCGGTGTTGATCACTTCGCCGAGGCCGCCGGCCCCGACCATCCCGGCGATGACGACCATCGACAACGCCAGCATGATTACCTGGTTGACCCCTTGCATGATGGTCGGCAGGGCGAGCGGCAACTTGGTACGGAGCAGGATCGCCCAGGGCGACGCGCCGAACGCCTCACCGGCCTCGATCACCTCGCGGTCGATCTGTCGCAGGCCCAGCTGGGTCAGCCGGACCCCCGGCGGCATACTGAACACCACCGTAGCGATTACCCCGGGGACGGCGCCAATGCCGAAGTAGAAGATCGCCGGGATCAGGTAGACGAACGCCGGCAACGTCTGCATCAGGTCGAGCACCGGGCGGGTCAACGCCGCCATCCGCTGGTTCTCCGCGATCAGGATCCCGAGTGGGACCGCTATCGCCAGCGACAGACCGCTCGCCACCAGCACCAACGCCAGCGTACTCATGGTCTCTTCCCAGTAGGGCATGCCGGCGACGATGCCGAGCCCGACGGCGGTGCCGATGCCGAACTTCCACCCGCGCAGCCACCAGCCGAGCGCCGCGAAGATCAGCACCACGACGATCGCCGGCGGTGCGGTCAGTACGTCGACCAGGGGATCCACCAGCGACTCGACGAAGCTCGAGATCCCGTCGAAGAGCGCGCCCATGTGCTCGGTCGTCCAGTCGACGATGACCTCGAACGCCGAGCCGATCTTGACGTACGGCAGGAAGCTGTCAATGCCGTCGGCGGCGTTCATGAGCGGTCTCCCTCCGGGCTCAGCACTGCGTCAGCCGGGGTTGCCTGATCAGGGACTGTCGCGGTGATGGTGCCCACCTCGCTGGAGCTGGTCGGCTCGGCGTCGTCGCCGGTGCCGTCGCTGGTCCCGTTGCCGGTGTCGCTGCCGATGCTGCCGAGCGCGCTGAGCAGGGTGATCCGGGGGATCACGCCGGTGAGCCGGCCGGTGGTGTCGGTCACCGCGAGCGGGTGCGAACTTTCCGCACAGGGGGTGAACAACTCGGCGACCGGGGTGTCTTCCCCGGCGACCCGGACGTGGTCGGTGGTCACCACGTCCTGCAGGTTCCGTCGGCCGTCGCGGACCGCCTGGTCGATCACGTCGTCGGAGACCGTACCGAGGAACTGCTTGTTCTTGCCGGTGACATAGATCGCGGAGGTCTGCGTCTCCCGGAGGATCCGGGCGGCGACCCGGGGGCCGGAGTTGACGTCGACGACGCCGAGTGGTCGCTCCATCACCGACGATGCGGTGAGGATGCGGGTACGGTCGACGTCCGCCACGAACTGCGCGACGTAGTCGTTCGACGGGTCGGTGAGGATCTCCTCGGCGGTGCCCAGCTGGACGATCCGGCCGGAGCGCATCACGGCGATCCGGTCGCCGAGGCGCATCGCCTCGTTGAGGTCGTGGGTGATGAAGACGATCGTCTTGCCGAGCTGGGCCTGCAGGTCCAGCAACTGGTCCTGCACCTCGCGGCGGATCAGCGGGTCGAGGGCGGAGAACGCCTCGTCCATCAGCATGATGTCGGTGCCGGCGGCCAATGCCCGGGCCAGGCCGACCCGTTGGCGCATCCCGCCGGACAGCTCCTGGGGCAGTTTGTCCGCCCAGCGGTCCAGACCGACCAGGCGCAGCGCCTCCATCGCCCGCTCCCGCCGTTCGGCCCGGGGCAGCCCGGCGGCCTCCAGCGCGTAGCCGGCGTTCTCCAGGACCGAGCGGTGCGGCAGCAGCGCGAAGTGCTGGAAGACCATGCTGATCTTCTCGCGGCGCAGCTTGCGCAGCGCGGCCGGCTTGAGCTTGGTCAGGTCGACGCCGTCGATCTCGACCGAGCCGCCGGTCGGGGTGAGCAGGCCGTTCAGCATACGGATCAGGGTGGACTTGCCGGACCCGGAGAGCCCCATCACGACGAAGATCTCGCCGCGCTTGACCTCGAAGTTGGCGTCGACGACGGCGGCGGTGGCACCACCCAGGTTCGCCGGAGCGTCGGGTTGGCTGGTCTTGAGGCGCTCGAGCGCCTTGTCAGCACGTTTGCCGAAGATTTTGTACAACGATTTCACGACGATTGCGGACACGATCTCCATTCCAACGAATGTCGTGACGCTGGTCCCAATCGACGCACACGGGAGGTGTTCATCGACCGAAATCGAGTCGTCGGACGGTTGGTGGGCAAGTCAAACCAGGTCTGTGGTGGGGGTTTGCACTCGACCATACCCGACGGTCTGCCACGAACGAAAAACATCCCCGTACGGGATGTTTCGGACATCTCGTACGGGGGTCGACTGGGATCGCCCCCACCATTCCAACCCGTTCCATTGTCGACGGTATCGTCACCGAATCAGGTATGTGGCGGCCGGCGCGGCAAAGCCCGTACCGCGCGCGCCGGCCCGAGATGCGAGGTATGACGGGGAACCTCCGGGTATCCGGGCAGGGTCGCTGACCTGCGGCGGCTCTGCCCGGGGCGCCCCGATGGAAGGCCCGTGCCACGGTTGCCGCCTCTCGTTTCGTCCACCTGGATAACAGTTTCTTCGGCAGCCGAGCAAGGCCCATGCTGATCTGCGGAAAGAACGGCAGGCGCGACGGCTTACGTGGAATGCACCCCGCTGACAATTAAATCAATCGCCGAGGTGTACGCCAATTGCTGGCAGTGTGGGGGAGTGCGGCGTCCGGGAGTGCTGCACAATCGTCCCAGATGGTCCGTGCAAATGGGCGGACAGGGGTTTGTCCGGTGATGAGTGCGCGACCGTTGTCCCGCGCGTACCGGTCATCGCGACGCCGCCCCCGATCGCCTGCCGCGCTGCCCTCGCCCGAGGTGCCACCTCCGCCGGACCGCTGCGTCCGACACCGTCGCCCACGCACCCAAGCCGCGCTGGCTCGGTCGGGTCCGCAACCCGAAGGCAGTTTCGGAGAAGGCACCCCTTACCTGATCGTCAAGAAAGTTGCATGATCAGTGTCGGTCGGGCACCGCGACAATCGCGGCGCCCGACCCGGACGCCTGGCAGGGAGGAACTGTCGGTCCGACCCCGAGTGGATCATGAACCGGCGGCGATCCCGATCTGCCGGGTGATCGTCACGTCGGTGATCTTGGTGTCCCTGGCCAGCAGCATGGCCTTGCTGAGGATGACAGCGAGAACGTTGTCTCCCTCGAACGGCAGGAACTCGCTGTGGCCGCCCCCCGACCGAGTCGATGTGCGGTCCGGCACGATGCACAAATAGGTGTCGTTCGGGCTCATCAGGATGTTGCCCGACCCCAGGTGGATCTTGTAGGTGCGCAGCTCGCCCCGGACCACCAGGAACCGGCCATCGATGCTGGCCTGGCTGCCCACCGCCAGCCGGGGCAGCAGCCGGGCCAGCAGATCCCGGCGGGTCTGCGCCGTCGCCGACAACTCCCCGAAGCTGTAGGAAGACCAGTAGTCCCGGAACCGGCCTTGCGGGCCGCCGTCGGACCAGGTCGGGTCATTGCCGACGCTGGCCACCCCGACGAACAGGTCGACGTCGCGCATCACCTCGCTGAACACCACCGGTGGCACCTGGTCCAGCGGTAGCGGCTCCGCCGGTGCCTGCTGCTCCCGCGCACCCCGCCGGCCGGCGGTGTACCCGCCGCCGGTGGCGTGCGCCTCGTTGCCGGGGGCGTCGATCGGGTAGAACCGCACCTGGTCGGTGACCAGCCGCAGGTACGACCCGCTGTCGGTGGTGTCGACGCCGTAGTCGTCGCCGACCCCCTCCACCCAGTACTCCGCCCGCAGCCCCCACTGCGGCAGCTGCCGTAACGTCGGCGGACAGGTGTCGTCGACCATCAACCGCAGCTTGTCCGTCCACCCCCGGGCGGCGGCGAGCGCGTGGAACTGGTGCTGGCGCAGCACGTGCCCGGCGAACCGGTTCGAGTAGCTGCCGGTCGACTCCTCCGCCGGGGTCAGCAGGTACACCTCGCGGTGGGCCTGCTTGAACGGCTGCACCACCCGGTGCCGCTCCAGCCACTCCCGCCAGGCGACCACCTCCGGCACCGGCCGGCCGATCGGATGCCACAGCTGCACCACCGCGTCGTCGGTGGCGGACACCGGGGCGTCGTCGACGGTGCGCAGCGCACCGTCCGCCCAGCCGCACGCCACCCCGCCGACCAGCCAGAGCAGCCGCCGGGCCAGGACGCCGACCAGCGGATGGTCCAGGTAACGCTCCCGCCACGCCGGCAGGCTCCAACTGCGTCGGGCCACGAACAGCCGGTCCAGCCGGGCCGACTGCGCCGCCAGCATCCCGGTCACGTCCTTGGCCAGCGTCTTGACCTCGGCCACGACCTGCGGATGGTCACGCCGTACCGCCGCCGGCGGCGACTTCACCACCCGGCCGGCGTCGTTGTGCCAGGTCACCGCGGTGGCGCCGACGCCGGCCAGCAGCTCGACCCGGCAGCCACCGACCGTCACCTCGTGCCGACCGACGTCGGTCAACCCGTAGTCGGGGACCGCCAACTCCTCAATTTCATCGCGGCCGATGCCGAGCGCGGCGGCCCGCGCATCGAGCGCCTTGTCGACCTCGTTGCGGGTGCCCTTGTACGTCAGCCGCGCCGACAACCGGGCCAGCTGGGCCAGCGCGGCGTCACCATCGAGCCGCCCCAGCACCCCGACCGCCGCGTTGGCGACCTTCGGGCCGGCCGGCCCGATCCCGGGCAGCCGCCGCAGCATCACCTCGACCAGTACGCCGACCTGGCGTACCTGGTCGGCGGTCGGCCCGGTCAGCTCCACCAGCCAGAGCAGACCACGCAGCACGTCCGCGTTGCCGGCGTCCGGCACCCGCTGCGGGGTGACCGACGCCGCAGCCACCCACCGGTCCAGCACCGTACGGGCGTGCTCCGGGGCGACCTCGACGAGCAGTTCCCGCGCGGTCTTCACCCAGGCCGCCGGCGGGCGGGCGGCGGTGGCGGTACTGGCGTGTGCCAACAGCCGCGGCCAGGCCGGGTCGAGAGTCGGCAGCTCGGCGAGGATCCGCTCGGCCCACGGATCCACCGGTTCCAGCGGTACGCTGCCGAGCTCGGCGAGGAACTGCCGTAGCCGGGCGCTCTCCCCGGACCGCAGCTGCACCCACTTCAGCAGGTCGTCCTCCAGGCCGCCGGTTGCGTGCAGCCGGCGGGCCACCAGCTCCAACGCGGTCGGCGGCAGCGTACGCGGCTCGGTGACGATGAACCTACCGAGGACCTGCGCGTCCTCGGTAGGCAGGTCGTCGGGCAAGCGCCGGGCCAGCTGCGACAGCAGTTCCTTCACCGCCCACGGCAGGTGGCGACCGTCGAGCCGGACGTCGACCAGGAGCCGCGTCAGGCGTACCAGGTCGGGCCGGGACAACGGCCGCAGCGCCGCGCGATGGTCCGGCTTGTTGATGATCTGCGATGCGTGTCGGTACAGGTAGCCGGCCAGCGCGGTCAGGTCTGTGCCGCCGACCAGCTCACGCAGCCGCTCGATGCGCCACTGCTCGGTGTTGTTCGTGACCGACATCAGCCACCGACCAGCGGTACAAGTTTGAGAAAGGTGACCTCGGTGTCGCGGCGCAGGTCAACCTCGTCATCAAGCCCTTCCACCTGGCGGTCGCCGACCAGGACCACGAACCCGTTGCGGTTGAACGCCGTCTCGGCGAGCGCCACCTGGTTGTCCGGGTCGACCCGGGAACGGCGGCGGGTGGTCGGGTCGCCGTTGAGCGCCCGCTCCACCGGGGTCGGCTGCACCAGCGACCGCGCCGGCGCCGTCCCGGCGGCCTCGGCGGCGTGGTACTCGGCCACCTCCTGATGGATCCGCCGGCGGATCAGCTCGCGCAGCGTCAGCCGCTCCTCGAATATCCGCAGAGCCCAGGCCGGGGTACGGGCCCCGGCCGTGCTCTCGTCGACAAAGGTCACCATCGCCATGGCGCAGCAGTGTAGGCCCGCCCTACGACAGCGGAGCCGTCCCGGACGAGCCGCAGTCAGTCGCGGTAGGCAGCGAGGAGCGCAGCCAGGTACGCGGGCGCCAACTGGCGAATCCGGTCCTCGGGGACAGCGGCGGCGAGCGCATGCGTGGCCAGCGCGACGCCGTCCGCGTTGGAGGCACCAAACAGGCGATCGAGGCGGTCGACGCCAGCGCGGACGCTGCCGCCGCAGACCGGATCGTCCGCCAGCTCACGCAGCCGGGTGCCGATCTGGGTCGGTGAGGCCGGGCTGGTCATCAGCCGGTAGACATCACCGGCGTCCTTCGCCTTGACCCGGTGGATCCGGCCCTGGCCGCCGTCGTCGAGACGTTCCGCGATCTTGTGTGCCTTGGCGACCAGAAGCGCGCCAGGGCTGGCCACCCGGACCTTCGCCGACCGACCGTCAACCTCAGGTTCGAGACTGGTGATGACCATCTCGGTGTTGTCCCGGACAGCGGATTCAATGCCTGGTGTCCATCGGGTGGCGTTCCTGCCGTGCTCGGGCAGTCGCGCGTCCCGGCGACCCCGTGTCGCCGGAGCCATGCTCTCCGGAACCAGCAGATCGACCGGGACGTCGACGTTGCGGCCGTCGACCGTGGTAGTGGCGAGCCAGGTGCCGGGCTCCTCCCCACCGTTGCCGCCCTTGATCTTCAAATGGAACCCGCCGGCCTGCATCGCCTCGGCGATCCGTGGGTCCGGGCCGAGCTTGTCCGGGTCGATGCTCAGATCGGCATCGGCGGTGAATGGGGCGACGCTGGCGTCGAGGTCTGCGTCACCGGCCTGGAGATAGATGGCCTGCGCGCCAACCAGGACGACGGCGTCCCGGTGGCGGTCGAGGGTGTGCAGTGCGTCGAGCAGGACCCGGCGTGCAGCAATGTAGAGAGGTTGGACATGAGCCACTCGACGAGGCTACTGGTCACCGTCTATTTCAGAGCAGTTGACGCGCACGCCATCGCGAGATGTTGCCGGTCATCCACTCGAGCAGCGCATCCCCTTCCTCTGGCAACCGTCCATTGCCGCTCAAACAGTCCATGGCGAGTTGAGATATTCCTACGTGGATCTGCCCGGACTCAGTCTGCCGTCTCCAGACGAGCTGTGCCCTGTTCGCTGCACGAAGCAGCAGGACGTCCGCGCCCTGGGCAGCCGGCATCAGCTCGTACGTCTTGGCAAACTGGTCGAGGTCAGGCACATACAGCGCCAACTGCGCGGGGGCGGCGAGCTGGACGTACTCCGTCGCCGCGAACGACCCGGTGACCACCGCCTGATCCTGCTGCTCTGCAGCAAGACGGCGGTAGAGGGTGCGCGCGCCGGTCCGGGCGATGTATGTCTGGTGCCGGTTGGACCGCAGCAGCCCGTAGTGCTCGACCCGGGCGGCGAGTAGCCCCTGCCAGTCCACGTCTGTAACGATCTTGCTCTTTGGGTCACGCTCGATGAGGCGTTCCTCGTCGAGCGCGGCGAGGGTGCGTGAGACGTAGGACGCGCTCAGCCCGGCGGCTCTGGCTAGGTGCAGCATTCGGTAGGGCGGCTCGACGTCCACCAGCAGACGTACCAGGGCATGCACGCCGGCACCCTGGAGCCGGACCGGCGACATGGTCGGTGGATCCGGATCCTCGCGTGCGCCGTCGAGGCGCAGATAGACCGCCGGCCGTGCCACCCTGAGCTGGACGTTGCCGGTCAGGTCAAGGTAGTTGAGCCCGCGTTCGGTCAGCAGATGCTGTGATCGTGGGCTGAGCCACGGCGCGACGACGACGATCGGCGGATCGCGCAGCATCTTGCGCACGATTGAGGAGATGCCGCCCAGCACCCGGTCGACGTCGCGGGGGGTGAATCTGCGGAATGCCTGGATCAGCAACGGGCTGGTGTAGTTGGGCGCGGAGATCTGCCATGCCGCATCCCGGCCGCTGTCGGACGGACCGGCGTCGTCCGGCCGTAGCTCCATACCCACGTCGTCAGGGAGCAGACGCCGCAGCAGCTCATACGCCTCGGTCAGCAGTTCTTGCTCAGATCGCGACCCCACCTAGCAAAGTTTGCCACAAAACCGGGGTTTTCCTGCTACAGGCAAACACGGGTTCTCAGGCAAACTTTGCCGATCGGCAGGCCATCGAGCTCAGCGAAACAGCCGCCACGAGGGTGTCACGGACGCGGCTGCGGTCAGCCGAGTCCCTTGACGCCCGGATAAGCCGTGTCCGAAAGAACCTGTACGGCGGTGCCTGCGGCGGAGGTGGAGGGGTGGTAGACCCGCAGTTGTCCGTCCGCCGTCCACCGGGCCCACATGTCGGGTACGCCGTCGCCGTTGACGTCGGGGACGCCGATCACCAGGTCGACGCTCGCGGCCGACCAGCACGTCATCGGGATGACCCGCCAGCTGCGGACCAGCCCGACGCTGTGCGCGGACGCCGACTTCGACGCCCTGACCACACTCAGCTCGGCCAGCCGGGTCGGCTACGACGGCCAGCCGTACGGCACCGCCCTCGCCGCCTCGACCCGCGCCCTGGTCACCGGCTCCTGGTCGTTGAAGGCCGACGGGTCCGGTTTCCAGAGCGACGGCACCGTCGCCTTCGACGCGCTCGGCCGGGTGGTGTCCCGCACCGATCCGGACGGCAGGACCTCGACGACCACCTTCGAACCGGCCACCGGGCAGGCCTACGAGGTCGTCGAACGCAACTCGCTCGGCCACGAACAGACCGTCGAGGTCGACCCGGGTCGCGGTGTCGCCGTACGCAGCACCGACCCGAACGGGCACGTCAGCCAGTCGACCTACGACCCGCTCGGCCGGCTCGTCGAAGTCTGGGCGCCCGGACGTACCCCGACCGCTGGCGCGGTCCCGGACTTCAGCGCCGAATACCACCTGCCGGCCGGCAAACCGCCGTACGTGGTCACTCGCAGCCGCGGCCACGAGAACCGGGTCGAAACCGCCGTCACCCTCTACGACGGGCTCGGCCGGGAACGGCAGAGCCAGCAGGAAGCCGTCGGCGGCGGCCGGCTGATCAGCGACACGCTCTACAACACCTCCGGTGAGGTGTGGCAGACCAACAACGCCTACTACGCCGAGGGCGCACCGAGCGGTGGGCTGTTCACCCCGCTCGCCGACACCGCCGTGCCGAACGCGACCCGCTACACCTACGACGGTCTCGGCCGGGTCGTCACCGAGATGCCGGTGCTGCGCGGCACGGAAGCACCGGAGCGGGCAACCCGCTACGAGTACGGCACCGACCACTCCACCGTGATCAACCCGGCTGGCTCGCCGTCGTACCGGACCTACTCGGACGCCATCGGCCGCACCGTCCGGGTCGACACGTTCACCGACGCCGCGCGCACCGAGTTCACCACCATGCGGTACGGCTACCACCCGCGCGGCCAGTTGGCGTCGGCCACCCACTCCGCCGACCCGGACCGCCCGTGGACCTGGAGCTACGACCAGCGCGGCCGGCTCGTCACCGCCAACGACCCGGACTCCGGCAGCACAACGCTGACGTACGACCACCGGGACCGGCCGCTGACCTCGACGAACGCGCGTGGCGTGACGGTGTGGAACGGTTACGACGAACTGTCCCGGCCGACGCAGCAGCGGCTCGACGGGCCGAGCGGGACGTTGCTGGCCGAGTACGGCTACGACACCGCGCCCGGTGGCATCGGGCTGCCGGCGGCCGCGACCCGCTACACCGACGGGTTGGCGTACACGCAGCAGGTCGGTGGTTACACCGACGACTACCAGCCGACGTCGACGACGTTGACGTTGCCGCAGTCGGTCGCCGACATGTGGGGTCTGGCGGAGTCCTACACGTACGGCTACGCGTACACCGACACCGGGCTGCCGGCGTCGGTCGACCTGCCGGCGGTCGGTCGGATGCCGGCCGAGCAGGTGCTGGTCCGGTACATGGCCGACGGGTTGCCGCTGTCGGTGTCCGGGCAGGACTGGTACGGCGCGGAGACGGTCTACTCGCCGTACGGGCAGGTGCTGCGGTCGACGTTGGGCGCGCAGCCGCACCGGGTGTGGACGACGGCGTCGTACGACGACGCCAGTGGCGCGTTGACCGATCAGCGGGTGTTCCGGGAGCAGACCGGTGATCAGGCGATCGTCGGCGGGAACCTGGTGTCGCACCGGTCGTACGGCTACGACGCGGCCGGTAACGTCACCGCGATCCGGGAGCACGCGGCCGGCATTCAGGAACGGCAGTGTTTCGGCTATGACCCGCTGGGCCAGTTGACCGGGGCGTGGACGGCGGCCGACCAGACCTCGTGCGCGGTGGCGCCGGCTGCCGCGTCGGTGGCGGCGGGTCCGGACGGGGCCGGCTACTGGCAGGAGTACTCCTATGACCTGCTCGGTAACCGGTCGGAGCTGGTGGAGAAGGACCTCGGTGGTGACACCGGGAAGGACGCGACGACGACGTACGGCTACGGCGGCGCGGACGGGTCGCAGCCGCGGACGTTGACGTCGGTCCGTAAGGAGTATGTGACGCCGGCGGGTGCGCAGGTGACCGCAGAAGCCGAGCGGTTGTACGAGGCGACCGGTGAGACGCGGTCTGTGCAGTCGGTGCCTTCCGGTGACGTGCAGGAGCTGACCTGGACCTACGACGGTCAGGTGGAGCGGATCGCCGGTCAGGGCGGTGGTGGCGGGACCGCCTATGTGGGTGTGGTGGGTAAGTGTCTGGATCTGCAGGCGGGGTTCGCGGTCTCCGGTCAGCAGGTGCAGTTGTACGAGTGCAACGGCACGACGGCGCAGCGGTGGTCGTTCACGGTGGTGGACGGGCAGCCGGATTCCGATCTGGGCACGTTGCGGGTGTACGACGACTGGTGTGTCCAGCCGGACGGGGACACGGCGGGTTCGCTGGTGCAGTTGCAACGCTGTGACGGTACGGCCGTTCAGCGGTTGACCCGTACGGTGGCCGGGCAGTTGCGGCACACCGGGTCCGGTCTGTGTCTGGCGGTCGATGGTGGTGCGACCGTGAACTCGACGCCGGTCGTGTTGGCCGTGTGTGATGCTGCCGCGACCGGTCAGGTGTGGTCGGCGCAGGACGAGACCCGGCACGTCTACGGTCCGGACGGGGCGCGGTTGCTGACCGTGCAGGACCGGCGGGCGACGCTGCACCTGGCAGACGCGGTGGTCACGGTGGCGGCTGGTGGGGTGAACGTCAACAGTCAGCGCAGCTACGCGGTGCCGGGTGGCAGCATGCTGCGGTACGCCTACGGGTCGGCGTCGGTCCAGTTGGCGGCGGTCGCGACCGATCATCAGGGCAGCCCGTACGCGGAGGTCGGTTCGACCCTGTCGGGCATGCCGGTACGGATCCTGAAGCGGGATCCGTTCGGTAACCCCCGCGCGGTCGACGTGCTGGCCACGAATCTGAAGACCCGGGCCGGGTTCCTGGGCGCGACCCCGGACGAGGCGTCCGGCTACACCCCGTTGGGTGCCCGCCTGTACGACCCGGTGGTGGGCCGGTTCCTGTCCGCTGACCCGGTGCTGGATGTGGCGGACCCGTTGCAGTCCAACGGGTACGCGTACGCGCACAACAACCCGGTCACCCACGCCGACCCGTCGGGTCTGTCGATCAGCCTGACCGCGTCGGAGCGGGCGGCGGCGTTGGCCGGGGCGGGTCTGTCCACCGCGCAGGTCGCGCAGGCCCAGTCGGCCGCGGGCCGGTCGATGACGTCGGTCATCCTGTCGGTGGCCTGGGACGTGCTCAAGGAGTTCATCGGCCTCAACGCCGCGCTGGGCTGCTTCGGCGGCGACGTGTGGTCCTGCGTCGACCTGATCACCGAGTTCGTGCCCGCCATCAAACTGTTCAAAGCGTTCGGCCGGATCGTCAAGGCCGTCGAACGCACCTTCTCCGCGATCAGGGCCTGGCAGAAAGCGAAAACGGCAGCCCAGGCGGTGCTGCGGGCGGCCCGCGCCGCCGAGACCGTCGCGTTGAACGCGAAGAAGGCGGCCGCCGAGCGGGCGAAACGCGCCGCGCAGGCCGCCGCGAAGAAAGCCGCCGACAAGGCCAACACCACCAGCAACAAAGCTGTCAACGCGTCGAAGAAGACCGGCAACCCCGTCCAGAAACAAGCCCAGGCCAAAACCAACCCCAAAGCCTCCACCAGCAGCGGAGGCGGCGGCCGGGCCAGCGCAGGAGGAGGCGGGGGCGGCAAGGCCACCTCCAAACCCGGCGGCAACACCGGCGCCAGCTCACGCTCCAACGGCGGATCCAGCGGCGGCGGAGACAAACCCGCCGACAGCTGCCCGCTGAACAACAGTTTCACCCCCGGCACCAAGGTCCTGATGGCCGACGGCACCACCATGCCGATCGAGCAGGTCAAGCCCGGTGACACCGTGATCGCTACCGACCCCGAAACCGGCACCACCAGCATCGAGACCGTCACCGCCACCATCACCGGCGACGGCGTCAAACACCTCGTCACCATCACCATCGACACCGACGGCCAGCACGGCCCGGAGACCGCCGGGATCACCGCCACCGACGGACACCCCTTCTGGGTCCCCGACCTGGGCGAGTGGATCGACGCCACCCACCTGCAACCCGGCCAATGGCTCCACACCAGCTCCGGCACCTGGATACAAATCACCGCAATCCACCGCCGGACCGTCCCACACGCCACCGTCCACAACCTCACCATCAGCCGCGTCCACACCTACCATGTAGTAGCCGACGCAACCCCCGTACTCGTACACAACTGCGGTCTGGCAAAAATTGCGGCAGACCATCGGGTCAACGGGAATGGGGGACTGGGTGTTCGGGAAAGTAAGAACATTGCCGTTATGCGGTCTCAGATCGATGGGCAAGCGTCGACAGTCGGTATCGCGACTAGCGGTCGACACGTCAACCCTGGGGAGGTGTCCATGCCTAGCGCAAGGCAGTTCACGCCGCCCAACCCGTCTAGAGCATATGACTCCGAAGTGTTTCTTCTTGAGGATCTCGCGATCGGTCTCAGCCCAACATCTACCGGAACTGTCCAGCTCTACTCGGAACGGATAGTTTGCCCTAGTTGCGAAGATGTGATTGGTCAGTTTAAAATGAGATTTCCTGGAATTAGCATCCGTATCTCGACGGGGCAGGACTGAATGATGTACGAAGTTGGAAGGTTGGCGGAGTTAATTCGCATCGAGGAGCCCGGCGGCGTACTTGGAATAACGGCAGAGCAAATATCAAAAATTCGGGAGGCATGGAACCTTTCGGAGCTTCCGTCAGCGTATGTAGAGTTTCTTTCCCACATGGGGGCGCGGGCGGGTCGGATACTCAGAGGAACGGACGCATTCTTTCCGACCATCCTCCGAATGAAGGAGTGGGCGGATGAGTTCTTCGATGAGAATTCCGGGACCAATTCTCTTCCCGATGGGGCGATCGTATTCGGGATGCATCAGGGCTATCTCGTGTATTGGATGTCGGACACGCTTACGCCTGACCCCGAAGTCGTACTTTGCGCGGAGGGTGATCCAAATCCATTGCGCACCTGGTCCTCCTTTACCGCATTCCTCAACTCGCACTACGCAGACGAGCCTGGGGTAAAATGAGCGTAGCCAATCAGGTTTGCCGGTTCGGGCTGGTTTGATCTGGCGGGGTTGTTGGGCAGGATGTCCGGGCGCCCGACGTCCCTTCCATCGTGGAGCGGCTCGTGGCGTTGGAGAAGGCTGTCGCGCAGTGGGATGCCCGGATTGTAGTGCTAGAGACGGAGAACGCCGAGTTGCGGCGTGGGTCAGACACCGAAAATTCGAATCTACCGCCGTCGGCGCAGGGGTTGGACAAGGTTCGACGAGGGTGATCGACTGCCAGAATTGGCCGAGGTCCGCTGCTTGGTAGGACATGAAGCCGAGGATGTTCGCGCCGAGGCCACGGTCACCGGCGGCGTGGGCCTGGTAGAGGCCCGCGATCCAGAACTGTTGCGCCTGGCTGTGGTTTCCGTCTTCGAACGACAGCCAACCCGCGAGGCGCATCAACTCACCGGCAGTGCCGTGTAGCCGCCGCCCCACCGAGTCGGTGTACCGGCGCTCGCGTAGCACCTCGACCACGGTCGCCAGGTGCTGACAGACCAGGCCGAGCGTCTGGCCGCTGCCGAGGTGGTCGTCCATCCGCCGCAGGCTCGCGGTAACGGTGTCCAAGTGGTCGACGACCTCACCGGACAGTGGCCGGCCGGTGGCGGAGGTGACGTCCGACGGCTGATAGGCGATGTTCCACTCGTCCGCCGACGACGTCAGCGCGAAACCAAGCAGAGTCAGGTAGATCCGTCGGCCCATCCCGCATCCCCGATTCGGTAACCATTATCGGCCGTGACTGACGCGCAGTTGGTGCGCTCGTTGGCGGCCCCTGGTGAGAGCCGCCACGAGCAGGGGGATTCAGGGGTTACGGGCGGGCGCTGTGGGTCTTGATGGTGGTGGTGAAGGTGGTCCAGGCGGCGGGGGCGAAGGTCAGCGTGCCGGCGGCGAGGGCTTTGGAGTCGCGTACGTCGATCTGGGTGCCCCGGTCGCGGACCTCGACGCACTGGCCGTTGTTGCCGGACCGGCTCGACGTGCGCCAGGTGTTACGTTCCATGCTCGCTCCCTCGTCTGATGGCTGCTGGCCTACTCACGTGGCGATGAGGTCTTTGGTGTCGTTGCAGAATCGGCGGACGGCGGGGGTGCGTCGGTAGGGGCCGAGTGCGCCGACGAGGTTGCGGACGTGCTTGATGCACCTGGCGGAGGTGACCTGCCCGGTGAGGGTCTGGACGGCCTGGTCACCGAGGGCGAGTGCCTTGTCCAGTTCGGGTTGGTCCTGCCGGACGTAGGTGGTGGCGAGCAGGGCGTTGCGTAGTGCTCCTTCGCGGCTGTACTCGTCGTCCTGGAGTCGTAGCGCGGCTCGGAGGTGTTCGCGGGCGCGGGTCCAGTCTTCGAGTTTGACGTAGCAGTAGCCGGCCTGGGCGTGGGCCTGGGCTTCGTTGATCCAGTACGCCCAGTCGGGGTCGCCGTGTTCCGGACGTCCGTCAGTGAGCCGGTCGAAGGCGCTGTCGAGCGCACGTCGGGTGTCGGTGACGGCGTGGTTGTTGGCGTACGCCTCGGCGGCGCGCAGGTCCAGGATCGTCCCGACTTTCGGGCTGGTGGCGGGGTAGCTGGCCCGCGCGGTCTCGGCGAGGGTGATCGACTGCCGGAGTTGACCGAGGTCCTTGGCCTGGCAGGACATGAAGCCGAGGATGTTCGCGCCGAGGCCACGGTCACCGGCGGCGTGGGCCTGGTAGAGGCCGGCGATCCAGAACCGTTGCGCCTGGCTGTGGTTGCCGTCGTCGAACGACAGCCATCCGGCGAGGCGCATCAGTTCACCGGCGGTGCCGTGCAGCCGCCGACCCACCGAGTCGGTGTAGCGGCGCTCGCGTAGCACCTCGACCACGGTCGCCAGGTGCTGACGGACCAGGCCGAGTGTCTGCCCGCTGCCGAGGTGGTCGTCCATCCGCCGCAGACTCGCCGTGACGGCGTCCAGATGGTCGACGACCTCCCCGGACAGCGGCCGGCCGGTCGTCGAGGCGACGTCCGACGGCTGCTGGGCGATGATCCACTCGTGTGCCGGTGACGTCAGCGCGGAACCGAGCAGAGCGAGGAACATCCGTCGGTGCGTCATTGTCTCAGGTTCGTTCACGACCATGGCTGCCTGCAAGGCCCCGGCAGGTGTCCACGGTAGTTCCAGACCAGCCGACGCCGGCGCGGCGTCGAAACCATCATCGGGCCAGCCCAGCTCGTCGAGGCTGACCGTCCGCTGCAACTGCTCGGACAGCAATGCGACGGTCAGCGACGGCCACGGGCTACGCGGTACCTCGCCCTTCTTCCACTTGTACGGCGTCTTGAGGTGCAGCCGCTCCGCACGACCGTGCCGCTCGGCGCACTCGTTCAGCCGCCGGGCCAGCTGCTCAGGCTGCCAGCCCGCCTCGGCCAACAACCGGATGATCCCGTCCCCGCTGACTGCCACCGCATCGACCCTTCACCCGTAGTGGTCGCTCCCACGCACAGTAGCGGACCTGGTGTCCGGGAGGCTGTCCCGACACTGATCCGCACCAATACGCACCACGCGCACCCCCTCCTGTCACCACCCGACTGAGGTCAACTGAGCACATCGGATTCCGGCGATGACCCGAATCCGATTCCGGCCCCCGCCAGAAGGTGAGAGTGCTCGTGATCGCCAGACTGCTACCGATCGTCTTCGCCGGTCTGATGCCCGGCTTCCTGCTCGGCCTGTTCGCGTTCCGGGTCAAGTCCCGGTGGTGCCCCCGTTGCGGGGCGACCACCGAGGAGATCCACCGGAGCATGCACCGATGACCGCGCCCGGCCGCCACCGCATCGCCGACCAGCCCATCGGCCGGCGGATCGCCCAACTGCGCGCCCGGCGTGGCCTGACCCAGCAGGTCTTCGCCGACCGGATCGGCAAGTCCCACTCGTGGGTCGACAAGGTCGAACGCGGCATCCGATCCCTCGACCGGATCTCCGTCGTGCACACCGTCGCCGCCGTCCTCGGCGTCACCCCCGAAACCATCCTCGGCCCCACCACGACCAGCCGACCCGAACCCACCACCGACACCACGGCCGCCGCCGTCGAACACCTCCGCGCCGCCCTCGCCCGCTACGACACCCCCACCCCCGACCAACCCGCACCGTCCGCCGACGACCTGCACCACCGCATCCAGTACGCCTGGACCGCCTACCAGCACGCCCACTACCCACAACTGCTCCGCACGCTGCCCGACCTGCTCACCCACACCCGCCACACCACCACCAGCGACGCCCCCGACGCCGCGTACCTGCTCACCCGCGTCTACCGGCTCACCGCCCACCTACTCACCAAACTCGACGAACCCCACCTCGCCTGGCTCGCCGCCGACCGCGCCATCGCCACCGCCAACAACCACCCCCGACACACCGCCGCAGCCGCCATCGCCCTCACCCAGGCACTCCGCGCCCTGCACCGACCCACCCTCGCGATCCAAGCCGCGCTCACCGCCGTACCGCTGATCGACCCGGCCACGACCAACGACGCCGCACCGGACGACCATGCCCTCGCCGGCACCCTGCTGATCGAAGCCGCCCTCGCCGCCGCCACCGGCAACGACCCCGCCACCGCACACCAGCTCACCGACCACGCCGACAGACACGCAGCCAGCATCAGCCACCACCAGCGGCGCCCCGATCACGGCGACACCACCACCGGATTCGGGCCGACCGCGGTCACGCTCGCCCGCGCCCACCTCGCCGCCGCCCTCGGCGACCCGCACCAGGCCATCACCCACCACCAGCGCGGCATCGCCGGTCACGGCTGGCGGGAGCTACCCGCCGAACACCGTGCCGCGCACCTGATCGACATCACCCGCGCCTACCTCGACACCGGCAACCCCACCGCCGCCGCCCGCGCCATCATCGCCGCCGACCAGATCGCCCCCGCCGAAACCCGCACCCGACCCACCGCCCACACCGTCGTCGCCACGCTCTTACGGACCGCACCCACCCCCGGCCTGACCCGCCTCGCCACCACCATCGGCCTCACCCCGCGAACGTGACCAGCCGGCTGCTGGACCGCGACTCCCTGTGAAGTGCTCGAAGTTTGGCAGCGCAGTTGCTCAGATTTTGGTACCTGTACTTCTCGAATAGTGGTAGTTTCACATCCTGGGATTCGATACTTCGTTGCTACGGAGGGGGCCAGGGTGCTGGAACCACTCGCCGGGATCGCGCAGCGGCGAGTCTCTGCGCTGCTCGATGACCTGCTCCGGGTGGAGCCGGTCATCGCCCTGCACGGCCCTCGCTCCGTTGGCAAGTCCACGGTCCTACGCGCGCTCGCCGACCGGCATGGGGTCCCCGTACTGGACCTGGACGAGTTGGGCATTCGCGACGCGGTGGTGGCCAACCCGCAGACAGCCGTCACGACGCCGGGCCTGCTCTGCGTGGACGAGTATCAGCATGCCCCGCAGATCCTCGACGCGTTGAAGGCTCGACTCAACCGCGAAGGCAGCCTTCCGGGTACCGCCGCGCTGACCGGGTCGACCCGCCAGGACGCGCTGCCCCGCACCGCGCAGGCACTCACCGGACGCCTGCACACCATGACGATCTGGCCCATGTCACAAGGAGAGATACGCGGCGTCCATGAAGATTTCCTGCCGGCGCTTCGCGCAGCGCCCGACGCGACCGTCGCAGCCCGGCCAGCGTCGACGACCACCCGGACGGAGTACGTTGATCGACTCTGCGCTGGAGGGTTCCCCCTGGCCCTGCGCCGCACAGGCCCCGCGCGCGACCGTTGGTTCGATGACTACGTCCGCCAGTCGCTGGAGCGCGACGCCATCGAGCTTGTCCGGGTACGTCAGCGCAGCATGCTGCGCGAGCTGCTGGGTCGACTGGCTGGAAGAACCGGGCAGGTACTCAACCTCACCAGCGCGTCCCAGGGCCTCGCAGGTGAGCGCAAGACCATCGAAGGCTACGTCCGCCTCCTCGAAGACCTATTTCTCATCGACCGACTTCCTGCTTGGGGCACGACGCTACGCGCGCGAGCCGCAGCATCACCGAAGGTGCATGTCGTCGACACCGGGGTGGCCGCCCGGCTGATGCGAGTCTCTCCCGCCAAACTCGCCACACTCGACCCGACCGCCTTGACGGAGTTCGGGCACCTCCTCGAGAGCTTCGTCGTCGGCGAGCTTCGCAAGCAGGCCTCCTGGCTTGACGAAAACGTAACTACGGGGCACTGGCGCACCTACGACGGCGACGAGGTCGACTACGTCATTGAGTTCGACGACGGCAGGGTCCTCGCGTTCGAAGTCAAGGCGAACGAACGCGTCGCGGGCGCAGACCTCAAAGGCCTCCGAGCGCTACGAGACGCACTCGGCGACAGGTTCATCGCCGGCGTGGCGTTCAGCACCGGACAACGCTCGTTCACCTACGAAGACCGCATTCACATCATGCCCGTCGACCGACTCTGGACACCTATCAGCGGCTACCTCACGCTGACGCGGTGATGGGTGCAGGTCAGGCGATCGCGGCGATGTCGCCGTCGTCGAAGTAGATGGCCTGGTGAAGCCGGCCACCGAGCGCGGCGGCGTAGCGGGCGACGACATCCTGCCCGGAGATCTTGCCCTGTTCGATCTGGGAAACCCGGCCCTTGGTGACGCCCATCCGGTCGGCGACCTGTTGCTGGGTCAGTCCCCGGGCCTTGCGTACCTCGGCGAGGCGGTGTCCGACGACGGTGGCCAGCAGTTCCCGCTTGCCGGCGTCGACCGCCTGCTCGCCGCTGGCCCGTTCGACGTAGGCACTCCGGACGTCGCTCCAGCGCGTGTAGCTCGTCACGGCCTCACCTCCCGCATGGCACCTTCTCCTCGATCGACCTCGCAGTCGGGCAGACTCCACCACTGACCTGCTGTCAGCCTCGTCAGGCAGCGGCGTCGCGGGGCTCGAAGCCGACCTTTAGGCTCACTCCCAGTGCCGCTGCCAGCCGCTCCAGCACCACGAGTGTCGGCACGGTCCCGCCAGCCTCGAACCGGGCCACCGCAGACTGCGTCATCCCTGACGCCGTGGCCAGCTGCGTCTGACTCCAACCGCGACGCTCGCGCAGCTCACGCACCGAACGACCGAGCTCGAACGCCAACCGCGCCGCCTCGTACGCCTCAGCTGCGCCGGGCTCAGCCAACCGCCGCTCCCGCATCGCAGCCCAACCGCCACCCTCACCCATGACTAGACCTCCTCCTCGCCCTCAACCTGGTGTGCCTCGTCGATACACCGCGCCAGCGCCTGCCGCGCCCGGTCGATCTCCCGATCCTCGCGCATCCGGGTCTTGAAGAAGACCGTCAGCAAGATGATCCGCCTTCCAGGCCCGATCCAGTAGGTGACCCTTACCGCGTGCTGCTCAAGGTGGAACCGCAACTCACGGAGCTTCCGATCGAGCTGCTTCGTGTAAGGCTCGCCCAGTAGCGGCCCCTGCTCGGCCAGCAGGTCGACGTAGAACGCGGCTCGGGCGAACAGGGCACTCGGCAGACTCTCCAACCACTTCTCTACTTCCGGCTCCAGCTCCACGACACCCCAGGGCATAGCATAGATGTTATAGCAGCACGGCGGCCACAGCTGGCCCGACGTCAGCTTGACTGCGCGGCCCACTTGACGCATTCTGTTATGGGAATATGATGACTGGCGTGGCACGAGCAGCGACGACGTCGGACGTCTTCAACGCGATCGCCGAGCCGCAGCGCCGGGACATCCTGGCGCTGCTGCGGGCGGGCGAGTGGCCGGTGACCGACCTGGCCCGGGAGCTGGGGATGAGTCAGCCACGGGCGTCCAAGCACCTGCGGGTGCTCCGGGAGGTGGGGCTGGTGCGGGTCCGCGAGTCGGGCAAGCAGCGCCTCTACGGCCTGGACGCCGGCGGCCTGCGGCCGATCCACGAGTGGGTCGGCGGGTTCGAGGAGTTCTGGAACGGCAGTTTCGACCGGCTGGACAGCTACGTGCAGGACCTCAAGCAGACACGACAGGAGCAGTGACCGATGGCAGGAGCAGAGCGGGAAACATCGGCGGAGCCGGCGACGGCCGACCGGGAGATCGTGATCTCCCGGGTCATCGACGCCCCACCGGAGCTGGTGTTCGAGGCGTTCACCGAGGTCCGGCACCTGTCACGGTGGTGGGGTCCGGAGGGGTTCAGCACCACCACGCGCTCCTTCGAGTTCCGGGTCGGCGGCGAGTGGGACTTCGTGATGCACGGCCCGGACGGCACCAACTACTCCGAATGGATCACCTGGACCGAGATCGTCCCACCGCAGCGGATCGCCCTGCTGCACGGCGAGTCCCGCGACGACCCGAACGCCTTCGAGTCGACTCTGGCCTTCGCACCGGACGGCGCGGCGACCCGGATCGTGATGCGTACCGTCTTCCCCACACGCGAGCTGCGCGACCAGGCCGTGGAGAAGTACCACGCGATCGAGGGCGGCGAGCAGACGTTGAGCAACCTGGCGGCCTACGTCGCCGAACTCGCCCAGCGGCAGGAGGAGGGTCGCTGATGGCAGGCAGGCGCACACCCCGGCAGCAGGGCAGCACCGGTCGAATGTAACTCGAAATGTAACCAGAGTCGTGGAATGTAAGTGGCCGGGAGTTACATTTGGCTGCTGGCAGAATGTCCTGCTCATGGTGTTGCTGCGCGCCGAGCCTGCACGGAGGCGACCGCAACGAGGCCCAGCGCGGCTTCGCGAAGTGGCTCGACAAGTCGATCGCCGACCGTGGTCTGCTCGACGTGCTCCGCAAAGGAGTCAAGGCCCAGGGGGTACGGATCTGGCTCGCCTACTTCCGTCCGTCGTTCGTGGATTCTGACGCGTTCCTGACGACTGCCGCAGCAACCGGCTCACCATGGTCCGCGACCCCACCGAGCTGATCATCGCCCACCGGGCCACAAGGCCGGATCACCGCCGCCGCTAGGCGCTACCCCGAGGCGCGCTCAGCGGCTATCGGCCGGAACGTCACGGGGTTGCGGTGCGCCATCGGTTGTGACTAATGTGCGCTGTCCTCTGTAACCCTCTCAGCTGGTTCACTGCTTCGACAATCCATCGGGGGAACCGCAGCATGCCCAGAATGACAGTCTTTGGCCGGCTCGCCGCCGGCTGTGCCGCCACCAGCCTGGCCGCTCTATCGATCGCCACCCCGGCACAGGCCGTGGAGACCGACGAGATCGCCTGGGTCTCGCCGTTCATCGAGTACGTGACCAACATCGGGATGGACGCGACCACACCGAAGCCGATCGAGATCACCATCAGCAACAGTTCGCCGACCCCGGCCGTCGACGTGTCGGTGATGATCGATGCGTCCGACGTGTCGGACGCGTTCCAGATCGACCTGCCCGGTGCCAGCCAGGGTTGCACGGTCGCCGGCAAGGTGGCCACCTGCATGCTCGACGAACTCGCCGGCGATGCGACGCACGCCTACCAGGTCGACGCCCTGCCGGGTGACCTGGACGTCCTGCCGTACTGGGGCGTCATCGAGGTCACCACCTCGGCCGCGAACATGCCCGAGGAGCAGCAGACCACCGGCAGGGTCCAGCTCACCGGGCCCGGGGTCGATCTCGTGGTCGGTGAGATCGACGACGTGACGCTGCAGCCGGGGGAGAGCACGAACGTGCCGGTCCAGGCCACGAACGTCGGCACGGTGGCGGCCGCCGGCGTACAGGTCGTGCTGAGCACCGGACTGGACCTCGAACTGCCGGACCGGTACGACAACTGTGAGTACAACCCTGACTTCCTGGAGCTGACCTGTCAGATCCTCGGCGAGGTCGGCCCGGGTGAGGTGTTCTCCCTGCACGAGGAGACCCCGCTGCGGGTCAAGGTCGGCGAGACCGCACCCGGCCCATCCGAGCGGATCGTCACGGTGGCGGTGCTGCCGCTGGGCGACGACGAGGTCGCGGCCCTCGGGGCGATGTCTGCCCGATCCGCCGGCAACGACCTCCGTCTGGCCGCCCTGGAACCGCTGCCGGACATCAACGAGAGCGACAACTGGACCGACTTCCTGGTCACTATTCCGAAGCAGCCGGCCGACTCGGTGGCGATCGGCGCGACGGTGCAGGGGGCGGTCGGCGACGTGGTCGACATCGAGGTCGGCATGCGCAACGACGGCCCGGCCGACCTGATCCTGCCGGGCGAGGCCTGGGCCCCGTCCGCGCTGGTGACGCTGCCCGTCGGAGTCGAAGCGGTCGCCGTCGGTGACCGCTGCGCCCCGGTCGTTGACGGAAGCCCGGTCTGGGAAGACCGCGGTCAGCCGAACGGCCTGGTCTACTTCTGCCGGCCCACGCACAGTCCGGTGGCGGGGGAGACGTTCCACTACCCGTTCCAGGTGGAGATCGTCGGCGCGGCCGGTGCCGCCGGCTCGATCGTCATCGACGGCGGCGTGCAGGACCCGGACACCGACAACAACACCGCCGAGATCACTCTTGGCAGCGGCGGCGAAGGCGCCGGCGGCGGGCTGCCGGTGACCGGAGCCAACGCCGGGTTGCTCGCTGGCCTCGGCGCGGTCCTCGTCGTCGCAGGTGCGGCGGCCGTGGTGCTGTTCCGTCGCCGTCGGATCGTCACCGTCGTCGACTGACCTCCATAGGAGCATCCGACCGTACGTCGTTCATCTGGACCCCGCCGGGCTCGCCCGGCGGGGTCCGATGCTGTCTGTCCAGTGCGATAGGCAGCGAAATATCGCTTCATGCGCGTATAGCGTGATTTATCCTGGTCGTGCATCGGGCGTCGACTGATTCGGACATTGTGATCAGAGATGAACTTCGAGACAGCTGTCCTGTTCATCGGTACGACGGTTGACGCCCTCGGTGTGCTGATCATCCTCACCGGGCTGGTCGTCGGCACGGTGCTCTACCTGCGTGGCGCGTTCCGTGAGCGGAACATGCGGGCGACCTACCGTCGGTACCGGCAGGACATCGGCCGGGCGATCCTGCTCGGGCTGGAGTTCCTCGTCGCCGGGGACATCATCCGTACCGTGGCGATCTCGCCGACCTTCCAGAGCGTCGGCGTGCTGGCCATGATCGTCGCGGTGCGTACCTTCCTCAGCTTCTCCCTGGAGGTCGAGCTGGACGGCCGGTGGCCGTGGGGCCGGCGACGCCGCACCGGCGACGATGCCGGGGCGATGGAACGACAGGCATGACCGGCGGCGTCGTGGGTACGGGATGTGGTACGGCGAAACTCAGTGCCGCCCCCGGCGCAGACGACGTCCGTGAGGAGGAACGATGGCCGCCAAGCGGGAAAAGGCCGACAAGCACCAGCAGGCCGAGCAGATGCGCGACGACGTGCCCAGCACGATCGCCCGCTCCGACGACAAGGCCGTACGGACCTACAAGAAGACCCTGGAGTCGGCCGAGGAGAGTTACGGCGACCCGGCGCGGGCGCACCGCGCGGCGTACGCCTCGCTGAAGCACAGCCACGAGAAGGTCGGTGACCACTGGCAGCCAAAGGACAGCCTGGGCCCGTCCGATCCACAGGCGGCCCAGGGGACACCGCGGTCGCTGCGCGAGCCGCGCGAGACCGCCCAGGGGGTCGACGCCAACGCCAGCAAAGGTCACCTCGACGACGTGGCGCGCCAGGTCGGCATCGACCACCCGCAGGACATGAACAAGGACGAACTGGTCAAGGCAATCGAGAAGGCGAACGCGCGGGCGACCGCGAAGGCCCGAAAGAAGTGACCGCCTGACACACCTGAACGTCCGCGACTGACCGTGTGACCCGGTCCCGGCTGTAGCCGGGACCGGGTCACACGACCTTGCGGGTGGTCCGAGGGGCTGCGGACCGCCATCCCGGAATTCTTCCGGACCGGGCTCCAGCGCGTCCTCTCCCAGAATGCCGTTACCTGCCGCCCGGTCGGCGATTGTGGGCAATATTCGGCAAGCGGTGCGGTGAGTCATGCCGTATCGGCCTTGACGGTTCACCGGGGCAAGGCAACACCAAAGAAGCGTGCCGGATCGGTACTTGTGATGCTCGTAGCGCGGCGGGCCTACCGGAGGCTGCACTGTCTAAATCCGGTTTGTACGGCCGAGCGAGCGGCCAAGGTCACGTGCGCGCATTTTTCGTTGCCGACCGGAAAGAGGGAACCGAGATGATGGTGCTGGAAACCGTGAACCTCGAGATGGACGGCCCGGTGGCCACCATCTACATGAACCGCCCGGCCAAGAAGAACGCGATGAACCCGCAGATGCACCGGGACATGAACCAGGCCCTCGACACGATCGAGGCGGCCGGCAACGTCAAGGCGGTCGTGGTGACCGGCGTCGGCGACAGCTTCAGCGCCGGGATGGACCTCGAGGAGTGCTTCCTGCAGCCGTTCGACGACCCGCAGCTGTTCTACCGGACCAACCTGGTCGCGCTGAACTGGTTCAAGCGGTTGAAGGCGTTCCCGGCGGTGACCATCGCCAAGGTCAACGGGTTCGCGTTCGGCGGCGGCCTGCTGGTCACCGGCCTCTGTGACCTGGCGGTGACGTCGGAGACCGCGCTGTTCGGCCTGTCGGAGATCAACTTCGGGATCTTCCCGGCCGGCGGCGCCACCTGGGCGGCCACCCACAACCTGCCCCGCAAGCAGGCGCTCTACTACATCCTGACCGGCGACACCATGACCGGCCAGCAGGCGCAGGAGTACGGCCTGGTCAACAAGGCGGTGCCGGCCGACCAGCTGGACGCCGAGACCGACCGGATCGTGCGGAAGATCGCCAAGAAGAACCCGATCACCCTGGAACTGGCCAAGCAGGTGTACGAGCGCACCACCACGATGGACCTGCCGACTGCCATCGACTACGACCAGGCCAAGCTCTGGGAGCTGTCCCGGCTCAGCGGCAACGAGTGGGTCAACGTCGCGCTGAAGCAGTTCGAGAAGCGCGCCTACCAGCCAGGGCTGAGCACCTACAGCCGGGCGGAGGCGAAGTCATGACCACCACCCCGACGCCGACGACCGTCGACATCCCGGACCTGTCGCTGCCGGCGTTCGTGCTGCAGCGCGCCGAGCAGTACGGCGACCGTACGGCACTGGTCGACGTGGCCGGTGGCGACGGCTACACGTACCGCCAACTGGCCTCGATGGTCCGCCGGCTGGCCGCCGGGCTGCACGCCCGCGGCTTGCGCCGGGGCGACGTGCTGGCGATGCTCGCGCCGAACGTGCCGGAGTACCCGATCGTGGTGCTCGCCGCGTCGCTGGCCGGTGGCACGGTCGTCGTGCTCAACCCGATCGACACGCCCGACGACCTGGTCGGCCACCTCACCGACGCCGGCGCGAAGCTGCTGGTGACCGTACCGTCCGAGGTGCCCAAGGCGGCGGCGCTGGCCGCCCGTACCAAGGTCGAGGAGATCGTGGTGATGGGCGAGGCGGACGGCGCGACGCCGCTGTCCGAGCTGCTCAGCGACGACCCGCCGCCGGAGGTGGCCATCGACCCGGCGCAGGACGTCGCGGCGCTGCTGCACTCCAGCGGCAGCACCGGACGTCCCAAGGGGGTGATGCTGACGCACCGCAACATCGTCGCGACCGTGCTGCAGACCAGGACGGTCACGCCGCTCGGCGCGGACGAGAAGGTGCTCGCCATGCCGCCGTTCCACCACGCGTTCGGTCTGATCATGGTGATGAGCGCCAGCCTGCTGCAGGGCGCGACGATCGTGACGATGCCGCGGTTCGACCCGGAGGGGTACGTCAAGGCGATCCACGACCACCGGATCACCCGCCTCTACATCGTCCCCACCCTCGCCGTGCTGCTGGCCCGCAGCCCGCTGCCGGACCGGTACGACCTGTCGTCGGTCCGGTCGATCGTCTCCGGCGGTGCCGCGCTCGACCCCGAGATCGCCCGGCTCTGCCGGGAACGTCTCGGCTGCCACATCGCCCAGGGGTACGGCCTCACCGAGGCGATGACGTCGTTCATGCAGCTCGAGGAGCCGTTGGTGCCCGCGTCGGTGGGCCGGACGGCGCCCAATGTCGAGTGCCGGATCGTCGATGTGACCACCGGGGCGGAGCTCGGCGCGCACCAGCGGGGCGAGATCCTGATCCGGGGTCCGCACGTGATGAAGGGTTACCTCAACGCCGCCGAGGTGACCAGCAAGGTGCTCCGGCCGGACGGGTTCCTGCACACCGGTGACCTCGGCTACCTCGACGACGACGGCGAGCTGTTCCTGGTCGACCGGATCAAGGAGCTCATCAAGTACAAGGGACAGCAGGTCTCCCCGGTCGAGCTCGAAGCGGTCCTGATGACTCACCCGAAGGTGGCGGACGCGGCGGTGATCGGTGTGCCGGACGAGGAGGCCAGCGAGATCCCGAAGGCCTTCGTGGTCGCCAAGGAGCCGACCACCGAGCAGGAGCTCATGGCGTTCGTCGCCGAGCGGGTGGCGCCGTACAAGAAGGTCCGGCAGGTCGAGTTCATCGAGCAGATTCCTCGTACCCCGGTGGGCAAGATCGAGCGGCGTCGGCTGAAGGAGCGGACGTTCAGCTCGTAGTCGGTGCCGGGCAAGCGGGGAGAAGTCCCGGCGACCAGTTCCCTGTCATTCTGGCCATGGATGGTTCCGGCCGAAGTTCTGAGGAGATCTGATGAACCCTCCGCAAGTTGTCTCCAGAGAAGAATGGCTGGCGGCTCGCACAGCGCTGCTGGAGAAGGAGAAGGAAGTCACCAAGGCGCGGGACATGATTGCGGAAGAGCGCCGCAATCTCCCGATGGTCAAGGTGGAAAAGGAGTACCTCTTCGAGGGGCCGAACGGCACGCTGACGCTGCTCGACCTGTTCGAGGGGCGTCGCCAGCTCGTCGTGCGGCACTTCATGTACGCCCCGGGCGACAAGGAGGGCTGCATCGGCTGCTCGATGCAGGCCGACAGCGTCGGCGAGCTGTCGCACATGTGGGCCCGGGACACCACCTTCGTGATGATCTCGCGGGCTCCGCTGGCCGACTTCCAGGCGTTCAAGGCCCGGATGGGCTGGGAGATCCCCTGGTACTCGTCGTTCGGCAGCGACTTCAACTACGACTACGAGGTCTCCACCGAGCAGGGCGAGTCGCCCGGCGTCAGCGCCTTCTACCGCGACGGCGACGACGTCTACTTCACCTACTCGATCTTCGATCGGGGTGGTGAGATCTTCAAGAACTTCTACAACTACCTGGACATCACCCACCTCGGCCGGCGCGAGGACGAGCTCGAGCACCCGTGGGACTGGTGGCGTCACAAGGACCGGTACGACGCGGAGAACGCGGCGGTGCCGGGCACCAACTGGTGGAACGGCACCAGGTTCCAGAAGTAGCCCCTGATCCGGGCGGGACGGCTCCGGCTTCTGGCGAATCCACGGATTCGCCAGAAGCCGGAGCCGTAGGCCTGTCCCGGCCGTCCCGCGTCGGACCGGCCACCACCCACCGGCCGGTAGAACGTCGGGCCGGAGCAGCCATCCAGCAGCCACCCCATCATCCAACACAGTGGAGGAACCATGAGTGACATGTCTGGCCGGACCACGATCGTGGTCGGGGCGAGTCGGGGCCTGGGCCACGGGGTCGCCACCGCCTTCGCGGACGCCGGTGCGCCGGTGATCGCGGTGGCCCGTACCGCGATGGACTTCCCGGCGCCGGCCAACGGCGCCGGATCGATCCAGCCGGAGATCGCCGACGCCGGTGAAGCCACCGTCCCGGCCACCCTGATCGACCAGTACGAGCCGGAGGCCGTGATCCTGGTCGCCGGGGCCACCCCGCACATGCGCCCGCTGCAGGAGCAGACCTGGGAGACGTTCTCGGTCAACTGGGAGACCGACGTGCGGATCACCTTCCACTGGCTGCGCGAGGTGCTGCTCAAGCCGCTGCGTCCGGGCAGCCGGGTGATCGTGATCAGCAGCGGTGCCGTGCTCGGCGGATCGCCGCTCAGCGGCGGCTACGCCGGCGCGAAGGCGGCTCAGCGCTACATCACCGGCTACGCCCAGGATGAGGCGAAGCGGGCCGGTCTGGACATCACCTTCACCACCGTGCTGCCGAGGTTCGCGCCGATGACCGGGGTGGGCCTGCCCGCCGTACGGGCGTATGCGGCCCGCGCCGGCAAGTCGACCGAGGAGTTCGTCAACCGGATCGGGCCGCCGCTGACCCCGCAGATCGCCGGTGCCGCGCTGCTGGACCTGGTCCGGGCGGACGCCGCGGCGGTCGCGCCGGGCTACGAGCTCACCGGGGCCGGGCTGAAGAAACTGTCCTGACCCGGACCGACGGTGATGCCCCGCGGGTAGCGTGCTACCCGCGGGGCATGTCGTGTCACCCCGGTCGGTGCCGGCGGTCAGGAGGCCGTCAGCCAGTCGGCGAGCCGCTCGCCGATCATGATCGAGGTCAGGTTGGTGTTGCAGTTGACGATCGACGGCATGACCGAGGCGTCGCCCACGTACAGGTTCTCCGTGCCGTGCACCCGCAGTCGTTCGTCGACGACCGCTTCGGCGTCGTCGGCGGTGCCCATCCGGGTGGTGCCGACCGGGTGGTAGCCGCTGTCCAGGCTGAGCCGGACGTAGTGGCCGAGGATGTCGTCGTCGGCGACCATCTCCTCGCCGAGGACGACGAACCGGTCGCCGCGGTCGACGATGCCCGGGGTCTGCATCAGCTGCCAGCAGGTGCGGACCGCGTCGACCAGGATCTTGATGTCCTGCTCGGTGGCGAGGAAGTTCAGGTCGATGTCCGGCGGTGACGTCGGGTCGGCCGAGGCGAGCACCAGCCGTCCCCGGGACTGTGGCCGCTGGTGCACCACCATCACCCCGAAGATCGTCTTCGCCGCGGCGAGCATCTGCAGCTCGGGGAAGAGCGTCAGATCGAAGTGATTGATCATGTAGTACTGCAGGTCGTTGAACTCGTCCGAGCCCGGTGCGGTGGTGCGCACCATGGTCTGCAGGAAGGCGTCCTGCGGGTCGAACGTGCCCTCCTTCGGCACCATGAACGCGCCGGTGCGCGGGTGGTCGATCAGGGTGCCGCCGACTCCGGGACGGTCGAGGAGCACATCGATGCCGAGCCGGCGCAGATCGCTGGCCGGACCGATGCCCGAGCGCATCAGGATCGCAGGCGAGTTGACCGCTCCGGCGGCCAGCACGATGTTGCGGGCGTGGATCTCCTCGGTGCCGCCGGCCGGGTTGGTGACCTCCACGCCGTGCGCCCGGGTTCCGGTGAACAGCACCCGGTTGACCTGCGCGCCGGAGTAGATGGTCAGGTTCGCCCGGCCGCGGGCCATGCCCAGGTAGCCCATCGCGGTGGAGAACCGGGTACGGGTGTCGTTGCGGTTCGACGGGATGGGACCGACCCCGGTGGCCTCGGGGGGGTTGTGGTCCTCCACGTCGGGGAAGCCGGCCTTGAGGGCGGCTTCGTGGAAGACGTGCTGCACCGGGGCCAGCTCGTCGGGCCGCCACCGGCGGATTGGGATCGGACCGCCCCGACCGTGGTACTCGTTGTCGAAGTCCAGGTCGTTTTCGAGTCGCTTGTAGTACGGCAGGACCTCGTTCCAGGCCCACGCCGGATTGCCCATCGACGCCCATTCGTCGAAGTTGTTCGGCGTGCCACGCAGGGCGATGGTGGCGCCGACCGCAGACGATCCGCCGGTCAGTTTCCCGCGCGGGAAGATGATGCGCCGGCGGTCGGTGATTTCGGCCTTGAAGTGCCAGTCGTACGTGGACATCGACATGGCGCTGCCGTCGAGGATCTCGTCCGGTGTCTCGGCGACGGTGGCGTAGTCCGGACCCGCCTCCAGCAGCAGCACCCTGCGCTGCGGGTCTTCGCTCAGGCGGGCGGCGAGTGCGGCTCCGGCGGACCCGGCTCCGACCACCAGATAATCAAATTCGTTCATCAGCGGCGTCCTTCGGCAGTGTCGAGTTGGCGATCCTGGGCGTTTCCTCGCAGGAGTGGATGCGCATCCATCACAGGACCTTCACGTCCCCCGATGAGCATCACATTTGCCAATTCGCGGTGCTTCTCCGCCGTTGCTCAGGGTGTTACTTCTCCGGTATTGCTCAGGGCGCTGTTTTTCTCGCTCGGTGGTGCCGCCGCCGCAGGCGCCGATGCCGACGCCGACGCCGACGCCGACGCCGGCCGTGGCGGTCGGCGTCGGCGGGCCCGCGCCAGCGAGATCATGGTGGCTTCGTGCTTGTCGCCGGCGCCCACCATCAGCGAGCGCAACTGGGTCTCGAAGCACAGGTCGGCGTCGTACGGGTCGATCAGGTAGCCGCCGAGTTCGAGGGCGACCAGGCCGTGCAACGCGATCCACATGGTCTGCCCGACGAGCAGCGGGTCGGCCGGCCGGAACCGGCCCTGCTCGGTGGCCCGCGACACGGCGTCGACCAGCGGCTCCAGGGTGTACCGGCCGTGCTGGCGGTCACCCTCGCCGAGGGCGAACCCGCCGAGTGCCGAGCTGCCGAACATGACCAGGTAGAGCTGCGGGTGGTCGAGGGCGTTGGCGCGGTACGCGTAGCCGAGCGCCATCACGTCGGCCACGGCGTCGTTGGTGGCCCGGACGGTCGCCATCCGTCGGTGCAGCCGGGCGAAGCCTTCGTGCACCATCGCCCGGACCAGGTTGTCCATCCCGCCGTAGTAGGTGTAGACGACGGTGGTCGACGTGCCGACCTCGGCGGCCAGCCGGCGGGTGGTCAGCGCCGCCGTGCCGCCTTCGGCCAGCAGCCGCGCGGCTGCTTCGAGCAGGGCGGCGGCCAGCTGCGGATCGACCCGGCGCGGACTCACATTGACATGATCTCACGCCCGGCGTACCGTCGAGACATAACGTTGTTACGTAACTGCGAAACGTAACGCTGGTGCGTAACGATGCCGTCCAGGTCGTACGGCCGGTGGAGGCCCCGATGAGCGTCGTCACCCACTCACCCCTGACCCCCGCGACCGTCCGCCGGGACAACCGGCGACCCGTCGCCTACGAGACGACCGGGAGCGAGACCGACCTCGTCGTCACCGGCCGGCTGCCCGCCGAACTCGACGGCTGCCTGGTCCGGATCGGCCCCAACCCGACCCGGCCCGACCCGCGGGCACACCCGCTGGTCGGCGACGGCATGGTGCACGGCGTGCGACTGCGGCACGGCCGGGCGCTGTGGTACCGCAACCGGTGGGTACGCAGCGACAGCGTCGCCCGTACCCGCGGTGAACTCCCCATCCCCGGTCCCCGGCACGGGCTGAGTGACAACGCCAACGCCAACGTGATCCGGCACGCCGGCCGTACCCTCGCGCTCGGCGAAGCCGGCGTCCTGCCGATCGAGCTCGACGGCGAGCTCGACTCGGTGGCCCGGACGGACTTCGACGCGACCCTGCCGCACGGCTTCACCGCGCACGCCGAGACCGACCCGGTCACCGGGGAGCTGTTCGCCGTCGCCTACTACCACGACCTGCCCTACGTCGAACACCTGGTCGTCGGTGTGGACGGCCGGGTACGGCGCAGCACCCGGATCGAGGTGGTCGGCACCCCGCTGATGCACTCGGTCGCCCTGACCGACCGGCACACCGTGCTGTTCGACCTGCCGGTCGCCTTCGACCCGGCCCTGGCCCACGCCGGATCCCGGTTCCCGTACGCCTGGTCCGCCGGTCGGCCGGCCCGGATCGGCCTGCTGCCCCGAGCCGCCGCCGGGCCGGACGTGCGCTGGTTCGAGGTCGATCCGTGCTACGTCTTCCACCCGGTGAACGCCTACGAGACCGCCGACCGGTGCGTGATCGACGTCGTACGGCACGAGCGGGTCTTCGACCGGGACCGCCGGGCGCCCGGCGAGTGCGCCCCGACGCTGTGGCGCTGGACCCTCGATCTGACCAGCGGGTCCGTGACGGCCGAACAGCTCGACGACATTCCGCAGGAGTTCCCGCGCATCGACGACCGGCGCAAGACCACCCCCTACCGGTACGCGTACACGGTGGCCATGCAGGACGGTGCCGGCGCGCTGGGCGGCTCGGCGCTACTGCGGCACGATCTGGACCGTCGGGACGTGGCGGTGCACGACTTCGGGCCGCACCGGGAGGCGGGGGAGGCTGTCTTCGTGCCGCGCGGCCCGGTCGGCGCGGAGGACGACGGCTGGCTACTCACCTTTGTGTACGACGGTCGGGTCGACCGCAGCAGCCTGGTGGTGCTCGACGCCGCCGACTTCACCGGCGAGCCGGTGGCCGTGGTGCACCTGCCGGTGCGGGTGCCCAGCGGCTTCCACGCCAACTGGATCGCCGGCTGAACCTGCCAACTAGGCAATTTTCACTATCCACGACGTCATGTTGCCGGCTAGCTTCGCGACAGGATGTCATGCCTGGCTCACGGAAGGTATGCAAAATGGCCCATTCCGCCGCCCACCCCACCCCCCACCCCGCCCGTTCCGGGTCTACCGGCCTGCTGGCCCGGCTCAACGGCGCACACCACAAGCTGGCCCTGAACGGTTTCCTCGTCGTCGTCCTCGCGCACTGGGCCGAACACCTGGTCCAGGCGTACCAGATCTGGGTGCTCGGCAGCCCCCGGCCGCAGGCCAGAGGCGTGCTCGGCCAGTGGTTCCCCTGGCTGGTCAGCTCCGAGTGGCTGCACTACGGGTACGCCATCGTGATGCTCGTCTTCCTGTTCCTGCTCCGCCCCGGGTTTACGGGACGGGCCCGGACCTGGTGGACGATCGCACTGGCCATCCAGTTCTGGCACCACATCGAACATCTGCTGCTGCTGATCCAGGCGCAGACCGGCACCATCTTCTTCGGCCAGCCGGTGGTGACCAGCGTGGTGCAGTTGATCGTGCCCCGCGTCGAGCTGCACCTGTTCTACAACTCAGTGGTCTTCATCCCGATGGTGATCGCGATGTACCTGCATCTGCGCCCGAACGAGCGGGAGCGGGAGCAGATGAGCTGCAGCTGTGCCGGCCACCGGTCGGGGGTCCGACCGCTCGCCCCCCATGCGGCCTGACCCCCGCCCAGGCGTACCAGCCGGCACCTTCGGGCTGGCCGGCGTCGTCGCGGCGGCCGCCGTGCTGGCGGTGGCCGCGGTGGCCGGCGTCGTCGCCGTGGTCGCCGCGGTGCTGCTGGCCACTCCCGGCAGCGCCCGTGCTGACGACGGCAGGCTGCTCCTGGCGGACCCACCGGTCGACGCGGCGCTCAGCGTCGCGCCGACCGGCGTGACCCTGTCCTTCACCGACACCGTGCAGCCGGAACTGTCCCACGTCGAGGTGTTCGACGGGGCCGGCGACGAGGTCACCGACGGCGACTACCGGCAGGTCGCGCCAGACCGGGTGCACCAGCCGGTGCAGATCGGTGCCGACGGTGACTACACGGTCGCGTACCACGTGACCTTTCCCGACGGTTCGGACGTGACAGACGTCTACCGGTTCAGCGTTGGCACCGGCGTGCCGCCGGCCGCGCTGGACGCCGCGACCCGCGAGGCCCGTACGGACGCGGTATCCGAACACGCGCACGAGATCGACGGATTCAGCGCGACCCTGCTGGTCATCGACGGGCTGGTGCTGTTCGTGGTGATCGCGCTGCTGTGGCTGCGCCCGCGCGACGGCCGGCCGACGTCACTGCGTTACCGCGACCCTGACTGACCGATCAGGCAGCGGGCGGAGCGCGCCGTCCGTCGCCGTACCAGACCGACTGATCGGCGCCGGCGGGTCCGCCCGCCGGCGCCGATCAGTCGTTGGTCAGGGTCAGGGGATAGGGAAGAACGCGCGGACGAACCGGTCCCAGTTGCGGTCACCGATCGTCGCCCGCATCCGGGTCAGCAGCCGGGCGGGGATCCCGAGCCGGTACCGGACGCGCGGGTTGGGGTGGGTGACCGCGGTCTCGATGACCTTGGCGACATGCTCGGCGCGGACCGCCATCTTGCCGCGCAGCGGCGGGTTGTCGCTGAGCCGGTACGCCTGGTGCCACTGTACGAAGTAGTCCCAGAAGTCCTTGTACAGCGCCGGATTGCCGTGCGACTGCATGCCAAGGTCGGCGACGCTGTCCGGGACGAAGCCACCGAGGATCGGCGACGGCTCGATCAGCACCACCTTGATGTCGAACCGGGCCACCTCGTGCCGCAGCGAGTCGCCGATCGCCTCCAACGCGTGCTTGGTGGCCTGGTAATAGCCCCGACCCGGCGTCGCGAACAGCCCGAAGATCGACGACATCAGCACCACCCGGCCGCCGCCCTGCTCTCGCATCCCGGGCAGGACCATCTGGGTGAGCCGGCACAGACCGAAGACGTTCGTCTCGAACTGGGCCCGCACCTCGTCCATCGGGGTCTCCCCGATGGTGCCGTTGAGGCTGTACGCCGCGTTGTTGATCAACGTACCGACCGCGCCGTGCTCATCGGTGATCCGTTTGACCGCGGCGGCCATCGACTCCTCGTCGGTGACGTCGAGATGCATCACGGTGATGCCCTCGGCGGCCAGATCGGCCAGCGCGTCGACGTTGCGGCCGGTGGCGTAGACCGGCCAGCCGGCCCGGTGCAGGCGCAGCGCGGCCGCCCGGCCCGAGCCGGATGACATGCCGGTGCCCGACGACGCACCGGTCAGCAGGATCGCGCGGGATCGTGTCACGACCGGACTCCTTTCCGACCGGAGGTCACTCGTCGCCCTGTCGGGCGATCCGGCTGCGGTCGGTCGACGTACCCAACCCGGTCGCGTCGACCAGCCGGTTGATGAAGGCGAACAGGCTGGCGCAGAAGACCGCCTCGAGCATCTCGGCGTCGCTCCAACCGGCGGCGGCGGCCCGTTCCCAGTCGGCGTCGGTGATCTTGTACGCGCCGGTGCTGACCTTCTCGACCAGCTTCATCAGCGGCCGGGTCCGCTCGTCGACCGGCAGTTCCTCCGCGGTCGAGGCGGTCGAGACGGCCTCGACCAGCTCCTCGCTGCCGCCGAACTCGCTGAGGAACCAGCTGTGCGTGCCCACACAGTACGGGCAGCCGTTCAGCTTGGACGTCCAGGCCGAGATCAACTCTTTGAGGTCGCGGGGCAGGGTGTCGCCCTTGAAGATCCCCCCGTAGCCAGCGACAACCACCTCGAGCAGCCGGGGATTGGTCGAGGTGAGCCGGAACATGTCCGGCACGAACGGCAGCCCGGTGACCGCCTTGATCTGCTCGTAGAGTTCGGCGGTGCGGCCTTCGGCGTGCTCCTCGTCAATCAGCGGGACCCGGATTCCCGGCTGCTTTGTCGTCGTTTCCATTGAGTGTTCTCCTCAGTGGGTGAGCGGGTGCCGGGCCTGCCCGTGCGTCAACTCTCCACACCAGACCCGAACCGGGGACGACACCTGCCGTGCCAGCCGCGACGGTGGCGCACGGCGGAGCAGGCAGCACCTGTGGCAACGGTCGACAGGCATTTTGGTCGCCTCATGATGGCACGTGTGGCAGGGCGCCGTGCTCTCCCAGATTGCCTAGTCGGGGCACCATTTTGAAGACCGGCGAAAGAGGGGCGCGATCTCCGATAGCTCTGGCTACGTGGCAGTATCAACCGATAGCCTGTCACCAATCAATTGGAACGGATGAGGTCATGATGCCGGGAAGTCTGATGCGTCCGGTGCTGAGCGGCCTGGGGCTGACTCAGATTCGCTACGTCTCCGCAGTGCGGCGAGGAAGGGCGAGTGGTCTCGTATCTCAGGTGTACCGACAGATGGAAGGCGACTTCGGGGTGCTCGCGCCGCCGGTGGCCCTGCACGCTGCGGCGCCCGAGATGCTCGCCGCGGCGTGGCTGGTGCTGCGCGAGACGTTGATCGTGCCCGGGCTGGCGTCCCGGGCGGCCAAGGAGGCGGTGGCCACCGCCGTTTCGGCCGGTAACGCCTGCCCGTACTGCGCGATGATCCACAACAGCGCGCTCACCGTGCTCGGTCCGGGCCGGCGCGACCAGCCCGCGACGAATGACCCGGAACTGGACGTCGTCGTCGAGTGGGTGATGTCGGTGGATAATCCGGGCAAGCCGGTCGATCCCCAGTTTCCGGCCGAGCAGTTCGCCGACCTGGCCGGTGTGGCGGTGCTGTTGCACTACCTCAACCGGATGGTGAACGTGTTCCTCCGTGACGTACCGCTACCGCCCGGGGTGCCGGAGTTCACGCTGCCGCCGGTGCTGTGGATACTCGGTCGGCAGATGGCCGCGGCTGCCCGCCAGGCGCACGTACCCGGTGCCGCCCTCGGGCTGTTGCCCGCCGCCGATCTGCCCGCCGACCTGTCCTGGGCGGCCGGCAACGACACCGTCGCCCAGGCGTACGCGCGGGCCTGCGCCGTGATCGACGACGCCGGCGCCCGCGCGCTGCCGGCGAACATCCGCGCCCTGGTGTCGGACAATCTTGCCCGATGGCACGGCGGGCCACGCGGGATCAGCCGGGTCTGGGTCGAGGAGCTGATCGCGCCGTTGCCCGCCGATCAGCGGCCCCTGGCCCGGCTGGCGCTGCTGGTCGCCTTTGCCTCCTACCAGGTGGACCCCGCCGTCATCGAGCGCTGCCGACAGGTCGGCACCAGCGACCGTACGTTGGTCGAACTCTCCTCCTGGGCAGCGATGGCGGCGGCCCGCCGGGTGGGCAATTTGCTCCCGATGCGGGGGTAGGCGACATTCCGTTCGGACAGAAAGGGCATCGCCGAGTAATGCGGGTATCCGCTACGGATGGTGATCGACGCTCGGCCATTGATAGAGCAAGAACGTCGAAATTTGGCTGCACTTATTGTTCTCGATTTATGGTAGGGTCTTAACTCATCCAGACCGGTCAGGGCCTAGATGGTGGAGCGTTGTTCGACACTTTCCTGCCTCCCGTGAGCCGTCGCGCAGCCAAGCAGCGTGTTGGTGATTACCCTCAGTGCATCACTACCGTCGCCCCCAGCCAGGGTGGTGGCGGCACGGTGATGCGCCTGAGCTGGGACAATAGGTCTGTGTCGATGCTCCCGGAATCTGTAGTGGGTGACCAGCGCGCGAGCGCACTGTTCGAGAGGCGACCTCGTCGTCTACAGCCGAATGGAGTTGATCCGCAGTGCCTAACGCCGTCGAACGGGCTATTGCCATCATGTGGGACCGCTACCACGAGCCACTCTCACTCGACGCTATGGCCGATTCTGCCTTTCTGAGTCGTTTCTACTTTTCTAGATTGTTTCGGTCCAAGACGGGCACGTCGCCCGGCCGCTTCCTGACCGCGATCCGGCTGTACAAGGCGAAACACCTGTTGCTGGAGACCGACATGAGCGTGACCGACATCGCCTACGCCGTCGGCTACAACAGCCTGGGTACCTTCATCAGCCGGTTCACCCGCAGCGTCGGCATCTCACCGGCACGCTACCGGTGGCTCGCCGAGCACGGCATCCCACAGCTGTCCCAGCCCCGGTCGGCCGGCAGCCGGCGAGCCGCCACGATCAGCGGAAAGGTCGTGCTGCCGCCGATCGACGTCCCGGTCAAGGTCTACGTCGGAGTGTTCGACAGCCCGATCGTGCAAGGGCTGCCCGCAGCCTGCGACATCCTCGAGGCGTCCGGCGACTACCTGCTCACCGATGTTCCGGAAGGCGAATGGTACCTGCGGGCCGCCGCGATCGCGCTGGACGACATCAGCGCCCGCCCGTCGACCCGACGTCCGCTCGCGGTCGGCGCGCACGAGCCGCTGTCGGTGACGGTCGGCACCGATCTCACCGTCGACCTGGAGCTGCACGCCACCGGCGTCTTCGACCTGCCCATCCTGATCGCACTGCCCGAACTCGACGGACACGTGACCGGATCTCGGAGCCGTCGGTCCCGCAGCCGTGACGAACGGCGCGTCGCCGGTCGGACCCGGGTGGTCGGCGCGATCCGATCGTGACCCGAGGGCCTGCCCTCGCCCGGCCGGCGGCACCTGCTGCCGGCCGGGCGACCGAGCGACGTCGATACATGTGCTCCCCGACCGCCAGGGACGAGGGATCCTCAACGACGCCTCCGGTAAGTGCTTCCGAAGACGTGATGCCGCAGGTGCATCAATATGCACCTGCGGCATCAAGCTCAGTCAGATACCTCGACCGGGCGAGGTGACACTGCGTCCACCGGCCGAGGCAACCGCCCCGGGCCAGGCAGCGACGTCGGGCGGTGACGTCAGCGGCCGGGGACGACGAACGGTCCCCAGGTGAACGCCGCGATCCACGGTGCCGGGTCGGCGCTCCAGCGCAGCGCGCGGATCCGTTCCTCGGTCAGCCGGCCGGACATCGCCTGGTAGACGTCGTGCCAGGAGCCGGCGACGGTGGCCGCGGGCGCACCCTCGCCGATCGGCCACTGGCCGAGGTCGGTCTCCACCCGCAGGGCCGGCAGGCTGCGGTTGCGGGTCGACAGCGAAAGCCCTTTCGCCAGGATGCCCATCGCCACCGGCAGCGCCGGGTGCTCCGGCGCCGGCGGATCCACCCCGAGCGCCTGGCGCAGATCCAGCTCGTGGGTGAACGCGTCCATCACGAGGATGCCCCGCCGGACGGAGAACGGCTCGCCGAGGAACTGCTCGACCGGCCCGCTCAACCGCGTCCAGTCGTCGAGAAGCTCGCCGATCCCGCCAGCCGGCAGCGGTGCGGTCGCGCGGTCCGCCGGCAGCAGCGAGAACTGGATGCCGGCCGGCGGCGGACCGCCGCCGGTGCCTTCCGCCGCCGCCTCACCCGAGACGATCCGCTCATGCACCCGGGCACAGACCTGGACCAGGTGGCTGGCCAGGTCTGCGATGCTCCAGTCCGGGCAGCCGGGTACGGCTGCGGCCAGGTCCGGCGAACCGGCGGTGAGCAGCTCGGCCACGTTCCGGCGGACCTGCCGGTACCCGGCCGCGGCCGGTCCGGCCGGGGTCGGTCCGGCCGGGGTCGGTCCGGCGGGATCCGGTCCGGCGGGATCCGGTCCGGCGCCCGAGGCATCCGACTCGGCGCGGACGGAGTCGCTTACGGACATGCTTGCCTCCCTGGTACGGCCGTGTCGCCACGGCGGATCACTGTCGGTCGGGCAATGGCTGTCCGGCCGGGTCGGTCGACGCCCGCCCGGCCTGTTCGGCAGAAAGCCGCCCGGTCCGGTGCAGCCAGCGCACCGTGTCGGCGACCGTCCGGTCGAACGGGCGGGCGGGCGGTCCGATCAACGGCGCGTCCTGCGGCGGGTGGGCCGCGCAGGCGCAGACGTAGCAGGCTCCGTACTCGGCCGGGATGTGCCACGGCCAGACCCGTTGCACCAGGTCGGTGAGCCGGGCGAACGGCAACATCGCCCGAGCCGGCAGGAACACCGTCGGCAGCCGTCGCCCGGTCACCGCGCGGACGGTGGCCACGTAGTCGCGGGTGCTGACGTACCGGCCCGGCCCGAAGTGCCGGTCCAGGCCGTCGCTCGGCGCGGTGAGCAGCGCCGCGTGCAGGGCGGCGGTGTCGCGGACGTCGCCGACCGGGAAACCGCCGGTCGGCCAGACCGGCATCATGCCGCGCAGCACGTACCGCAGCCGGGCGGTCTGGTCGCCGATCTTCGGGTCGTCCGGACCGAGCAGCGCCGGCGGATAGCTGATCACCACCGGCGCGCCCTGCTCCTGGTGCCGGCGGGCGATCCGTTCCGCCGCCGCCTTGCTGGCCAGGTAGGTCTCGCTGGCGGTGCCGACCGGTGAGCGCGGGCCGAGCGGCGAGCGCGCGCCGAGCGGCGAGCCGCCTGCCGGCAGCAAAGCGCCCACTGTGGACACGTACACCGTACGGGCCACCCCATGGTCACGCGCCGCCGCCAGCACCAGCTCGGTGCCGCGTACGTTGGTCCGCCGGGTAGCGGCGTGCCGCCGGCTGTCGAACGAGTAGACCGAGGCGGCGTGCACCACCGCGTCGGTGCCCCGGACCGCCCGGTCGACCGCGGCCGGGTCGGTGACGTCACCAACCACCACGTCGACCGCCGTGTCGGGCACTCCCAGCGGTGCCACCGCCCGGACCACCCCGGCGGCGTCGCGGGCCAGTACCCGGACCTGGTGGCCGGCGGCCAGCGTGGCCGCGACCGTGTGCGCGCCGACGAATCCGGTGCCACCGGTGACCAGGACCAACATCGGTCTCCTCCATTTCCGGAATCCACCCATGCGCCATGGTCGGATATCGTGCGCCGACCGGGCCGATAACGGCGCCTGGGCAAAACAAATCTCCCGTGCCGGCGTGGAGTGCCCGCACAGGTCGTTGCTCGGTGTGTCGTACAACAATTTCGTTGGTGTCGGTCCGGTCCGATCGTGCCCCGGCGAGCGACGGTGGTCTTCTCTCATCGTGCCGTTGTTGACGCTACTTAGCCGCAGGTCACAGGGCAATCGGGAAGTGGCGCCCGCACTGCCGCGCCGGCACGATCAATGATGATGCTTGTCTGATCTGGATGAATGGGAGCGATAGGTGACCGGAATCATCCGAGGACTCCGGCAACGGGTCCTGACCCCTGACATTTCGCAGACCCGGGTATCCGTTCGCGGCTTCCACGACAAAGGGCCGGAAGCAGTTGAGGTCCTGGAATCCGTCGGTGCCGCGTTCCTCGCCGGGCTCTCCTCGGCCGCCGGCGCCCGGCGGGTCACCGACGTCGACACCGACCTCGCTCCGTTGCCGACCCGCTTCCAGGGGTTCGCCTACGAGGGCGCGGCGATGGGCTTCGCCCTGGTCGACGCGATCACCCCGGGGAAACCCCGGCGCAGCGCCGAGTTCCTCGCCGGGACCGGCGACCGGCACGTCTACATGGCGTACGTCGGCATCGGCTGGGCGATGGCCCGGCTGCCCCGGTTCCTCTGGGGCCGGGCCAGCGCCGCCGCCACCGACCCGTTGCTGCGCTGGCTGGTGCTCGACGGGTACGGCTTCCACCAGGCGTACTTCCACACCGCCGAGTACGTCGTCAACCGGCGGACGGTACGCGGCTTCCCCTGGCCGGCGGAAGGCCCGACGTGGTACGCCGACCGCGTCGTGGACCAGGGCATCGGCCGGGCCATCTGGTTCGTCGCCGGCTCCGACCCGACGCGCGCCGCGGACCTGATCGACGCGTTCCCGGTCGCCCGGCACCAGGACCTGTACAGCGGTGCCGGCCTGGCCGCTACGTACGCCGGTGGCGCCACCGAGGCGGAGCTCGCCCTCTTCCTGCGCCGCTCCGGTGACCATGCCCCGTTCGTCGCCCAGGCGAGCGCGTTCGCGGCCCAGGCCCGGATCCGTGCCGGGCTGCTGACGCCGCACACCGAGCTGGCCACCGAGGTGTTCTGCCGGACCAGCGCAGTCGAAGCGGCCAAGATCACCGACGAGGAGATCCCGCCCGTCGCGGCGGAGTCCGACCTGCCGGCGTACGAGGTGTGGCGGTGCGCCGTCGCCGCACGCTTCCGCGCCGACGTCGGGGCGCAACCGTGACCGCGCTCGCCGACCAACCCAGCCGGTTGCGTCCCCCCGGGCCGTCACCCTGGTCGGCACCGGCCCTCCTGGCCCGGATGGCCCGCAACCGGCTGGACGTGATGCGGTCGGTGGCGGCCCGCTACGGCGACGCCGTCCGGCTGCCACTGGGGCCGAAGACGCTGTACTTCTTCAACCACCCCGACCACGCCAAGCACGTGCTCGCCGAGAACCCGGGCAACTACCACAAGGGGATCGGGCTGGTCCACGCCCGCCGTACCCTCGGCGACGGCCTGCTCACCAGCGAGGGTGAGCTGTGGCGCAAACAGCGCAAGACGATCCAGCCGGTGTTCCAGGCCCGGCGCATCGCCCGGCAGGCCGGCGCGATCGCCGAGGAGGCGGTCGGTCTGGCCGACCGACTGCACACCATGGTCGGCCGCGACGAACCGGTCGACATCCGGCACGAGATGACCGACCTGACCCTCGGGGTGCTGGGGCGGACACTGCTCGACACCGACCTGGGTGAGTTCGGCGGCATCGGCGACGCGTTCGAAGCCGTCCAGGACCAGGCCATCTTCGAGATGATGTCGCTGGGCGCGGTGCCGACCTGGGTGCCGTTGCCCCGGCAGCGGCGGTTTCGCCGGGCTCGCGCCGAGCTGCAGGACGTCGTCGATCAGCTGGTCGCCCGGCGCCGCGCGGCCGGCGGCATCGCCGAACGCGACGACGTGGTGTCCCGGCTGATCGGATCGACCAGCGAGGAGACCGATCCGCAGGTCGCCCGGCAGCGGATGCGCGACGAGCTGGTGACCCTGCTGCTGGCCGGCCACGAGACCACCGCCAGCACCCTGACCTGGGCGTTCCATCTGCTCGACCGACACCACGACGTCTGGGAGCGGGTGCATGCCGAAGCGGTCGAGGTGCTCGGCGACCGGACACCGGTCTACGAGGATCTGCACCGGCTGCGGTACACCGCGATGGTCGTCGACGAGGTGATGCGGCTCTACCCACCGGTCTGGCTGCTGCCCCGGATCGCCCAGGGCGACGACGTGGTGGGCGGCTACCACGTGCCGGCCGGTGCTGACCTGGTGCTCTGCCCGTACACCCTGCACCGGCATCCGGAGTTCTGGCCGCATCCGGACCGGTTCGACCCGGACCGGTTCGATCCCGACCGCGGCACCGACCGGCCCCGGTACGCGTACATCCCGTTCGGTGCCGGTCCGCGCTTCTGCGTCGGTAACAACCTGGGGCTGATGGAGGCGGTGTTCGTGATCGCCTGCGTGGCGCGCCGGCTGCGGATGTCGGTGCAGCCCGGCTACCGCCTGGTCCCCGAACCGATGCTGACCCTGCGGGTCCGGGGCGGCCTGCCGATGCGGGTCCACGAGGCCTGACCGGTCCGCCCACCTTACGCAGCCGGCGACGGGTACCTGCGAGCGCCGGCTGCGTCGTGTCCAGCCGGCGACGGGTACCCGATCTCCGGTGTGGACCCGGGCCGCAACGAAGAACGAGGTCGCATCGAAGGACCGGGCGGCAACGAAGGACCGGGCGGTCCCGCTGTGCGCGGGACCGCCCGGTCGGGTGGCGGGTCGGGTCAGCCTCGGCCGGCGACCTCGACGAACCGGCCACCGTGGAACAGCAGCGCGTCGCGGCCGTCACCGCGGCCGGTGCCCAGCACCGAGCCGAGGAAGATGGAGTGGTCGCCGCCGTCGTAGACGGCGGCCAGCTTGCACTCCACCCAGGCCAGGCTGCCGGAGATGATCGGGGCGCCGGTGTGCCGCCCCGCCCAGTGGTCGACCGTCTCGAACTCCCGTTCGTCGCGCGGCCGCGACGAGCTGGCGAAGTAGCGGGCCAGCCCTTCCTGGTCGGCGCCGAGGATCGACACCGCGAAGGTGCCCTGGGCCAGGACCGTGGCGTGCAGCACCGCGGTGCGCTTGACACACACCAGCACCAACGCCGGCTCCAGCGACACCGAGGAGAACGCGTTCGCGGTCATCCCGTGCGGCAGGTCGGTCCCGGACGTCACCAGGGTGACGCCGGTGGCGAACATACCCATCACGGTGCGCAGCTCGGCGTGGTCACCCTTGCCCGTACCGTTGGATCCGGCCGTTGCGACGCCCGGCACGGTCTGCTTGTCGGTAGCCACGGTCAGCCCTCCCTGACGTCTTCGAGCACCCGGCGCTGCCCGTTGCCGTTACCGTTGCCACCGGCTACGGCGTAGTGCGACAGCGCGATCCGCAGCGGGTCCGGCACCCGGGCCGGCCGGGTGTCGGTGTTCGGCCCGCGCATGCACGCGATCCGCTGCCGGCCGCGGGCGACCAGCTCCTCGAAACCGTCGCGCAGCCGGACGTAGTCGAACGCGAAGCCGATCTGGGTCTGGGTCAGATCCTCCAACCGCATCCGGATCGACAGCTCGTCGAAGGCGCTGATCTCGGCGAAGAACTCACACTCGCACTTGAGGGTGAACAGCTTGAGATCGTCGCGGATGTCGGCCAGCACCTCCGGCGCGCGGTCCCGGAGGAACATCTCCCGGCACCGGCCCTGCCAGCGCAGATAGTTGACGTAGTAGACGTTTCCCACCAGGTTGGTTTCCTCGAAACCCACCAGGTGCCGGTACTCGTAGTAGGACTCCATGACTCACCTGCCTCCGTCGGCGGACATCGCGAAGACCACCGGGTCGTCGACGCCCTGCAGCGCGGTGGTGAAGGTGACGATCCGGGTGGTTCCGGACCGCAACGCCACCCAGCCGGCCGGTGCGTTCGGCTCAGCGGCCAGGTCGACCCGCGCGTGGCCGTTCTTGCGCAGACACTCGATGGCGCCCCACACCCGGGTCGCCGACACCGACAACTCCTCGCCGTGCTCCCGGGCGACCAGCCTGGCCAGCGCCAGGTTCTCCGCGCCGAGCAGGTCGGCCCACTCCTCGTCGGTGCGGCCGGCGGCCACCTCGACGTCGCAGCCGACCGCCGCCGGGCCGGTGACCGCCACGGTCACCCCGGCACCGTGCGACGCCGAGATCTGCGGTCCGCCGGTGACCTCCGGTTTGCCGTCCGGGCGGTAGCGCACCTGCGTGTCGCCGCCCAGCGCCCAGCTGACCGCCTTGCGGGTCTGCTCCCGCCGGTCGGCCACCTCGGTCGCCTGCGGGTCGTCCGGGCGGACCACCACCCGCAGGTCGGTCGGCAGGAACGCGCCGACCCGCCGCTCCAGGTAGGGCCCGACCAGCGCCGGCAGCCACGGACCGGAACCGTCCAGTTTGCGTACGGCGTGCAGCCGCAACCCCACCCATCGCTCGACGAGGTTGCCGTCCGGGTCACAGACGTCCACGTCGTACAGGTAGGTGTCGCCCTCCCGGGACCGCTCCAGCGCGTGGATGGTGACGGCGTCCAGGGTGGCGGCGACCTTCGCGTCGGCCAGGTGCAGCCGTTCGATCGCCCCCGGCAGCAGCGTGGCGTCCGGTACGCAGCACTGCAGGGCGTGCATCACCGTGTCCCGGGTGCCGGGGTCACCGAGCACCAGCTCACCCGGCCGGAACCGGGCGAACCACGGCGCCACCGACCGGTTCGACACCCGCGCCACGCAGCTGGTGGCGGCCAGATCCAGATAGCCCTGCAGCCGCTGGAACCGCGACCCCTGGAACAGCACCGGCCCGTACAGCTCGTTGGCCGGGTCGATGGGCAGCAGCTCGGTGGCTGTGGGCGCCGGCCGTACCTCGGGACGGGCCGGCAGGTCGTAGCGCAGCCGGGCCCGGAAATGGTCGGCCGCGAACCCGGTGTCGCTGCTGCGGACCACCGCGTCGACGGCACCGTCCGGCGCGGCGAGCACCGCGATCCGGATGGTGTTGCTGCCGTCCGGCGGTACCACGATCGGCCGGAGCAGTTCGACGTTCTCCAGCACCGGCGTCTCGATCCGCCCGGTCAGCGCCCGCGCCGCCTGGGCCATCGCCTCCATGCCGAGCACCGCCGGCAGCAGCAGGTCCCCGTCGAGCAGGTGGTCCGGCAGGTAGAGGTCGTCGTCGGCGGTCAGGTCGGCGTCGACGATCAGCTCGACGCCCGGGTAGTGCACCTGCGGCCGGTCGACGAAGCGCAGCAGCGGCAGCTCCCGCCGCTCCATGGTGACCGTCGGCAGCCCGTCGGAGCGGCTCATCACCACCATCGCCTGCGGCGCGGACGGGCTGGCCAGCACCTCCTTGAGGATCGCGATGCCGTCCTCGACCGGGATCGGGGCGATGCCGTCGCGGGTCAGCGACTCCAGCACCCCGAGCCGTTCACCCATACCGGCACCCGACCACACCGACCATTCCAGGGCGAGGCAGCGGATGTGCGGGTGATCCTCGCCGACCTTGCGGGTCAGATCGGTCATCCAGTCGTTGGCGGTGGCGTAGTGCGCCTCGCCGCGCAGCCCGGCCCGACCGATGATGCTGCCGAAGGTGATCAGCAGCCGCAGCGCCTGCGGGTCGGTAGCGGCGAGCACCGCGTCCAGGCCGTCGATCTTCGGAGCCAGGGTACGGCGGAAAGCGGCCTCGTCGAGCGCGGCCAACGGCGTCGGTTCGTTGCGTCCGGCGCCGTGCAGCACCCCGGTGACCTGGCCGAGCGCCTGCTCGACGGCGTTCACCGCCGCCTTCACCTGGTCCACCGCGGTGATGTCGGCCCGGGCGTAGTGGAACCGGACACCAGCGGCCCGCAACCGGTCCAGGTTGGCGGCCAGTTCGGCGTCGTCGGCCGGGTCGGAGCGGCCGAGCAGACCGACGGCGGTGCCGGTGTCCCGGCCCAGCGCCAACGCGCACTCGGCGGTGATGCCCTTGCCGCCGCCGGTGACCAGCAGCACGTCGTCCGGGCCGATCCCGGCGCCGCCGTTGGGCGGCAGCTGGATCGGCCGCAGCACCGGCTCGTACCGCTCACCGGTGGCGTCGTAGTGGACCTCGCTGAATCCGGTCGTCGCACCGACGTCGGCGACGAGCCGGCGCACCACCTCGTCACGGTCCGCTGGATCGTCCCCGTCTGTCGGGTACTCCGGCAACGGCAGCAGCACCACCGTGGTGTCGATCTCCGGATGCTCCTGGTGCAGCGTCTTGGCCAGACCGGCGGCGGACCGCCGGTCACCGACCGCGACGAACCGGACCGGCCCACCGGCGGACAGCGCCGCGCGGGCGGCCCGCAGCAGCACCGGGACGTGCTCCGGCTGACCGTCGCGGGGCAGACAGAGCAGCACCCCGTCGCCCACTCCGGCCGTCCGTAGCGCCGCCGCCAGCGGCTCGGCGAACGGATTGTGGCCGGCGGTGAAGACCTGCCAGTCACCGTCGACACCCGACCCGGCGGACGGGGCAGGCGAGGTCGGCACCAGGTCCACGGCGAACGCCCGGACCCAGGGGGCCACTCCGGCGACGACCGGCTCCGCGTCGTCGTCGGCCGGTGCGGCACCGGCGGCGTCGTCGAGGATCTGCGCGATCTCGGCCACCGTCGCGGTGGCGTAGCTGGAGGTCAGCGTCGGCGCCGGAACGTCGAGCTCGCGGGCCGCCTGGTTGACGATCTGGCCCACGGTGATCGAGCTCAGATGCAGCTCGTCAAGGGGCCGGCTGTCCGGGCGTACCGCCTCCAGCGGCAGCTCGGCCCGTTCGGCGGCGAGCCGACGGAGCACCTCGAGACTGTCGGCACCGGAGCGCCCCGCCGCCTGGTCCCGGGAGCCGTTCGCGGATCCCGGGGCGTGATCGGCCGGCTGGGTTCCGGCCTGCCGGGCGACGGCGAAGTCGCCGGCCGGGGCCGACTCGGCCGGGCTGGCGAGGAAGCGCAGCGGCCGACCGGGTTCCAGCGGTCGGGTGAACCGGCCCTGAAACAACGCATCGTGGTCGATCACAGCGCCCAGCGCGTACGCGGCCCCGACGGCGTTGAGCAGCCCGGACAGCGACAGGCTGTCGGTTTCCAGCGAGATCGTCGGCACGTCCGGGGCGATCTCGCCGGCCAGGCCCCGCAGGATCCGACCCGGGCCGACCTCCAGCAGCAGGTCACTGTTCTGCGCCAGCCGGCTCACCGCCTGGGTGAACCGCACCGGGTCGAGCACCTGCCGGCGCAGCAGGTCGACGACGTCGGTGTCGGCCGGCAGCGGCTCACCGGTGACGGTGGAGACCATCGACCTGGCCAGCGGGGTGAACGACTGACCGGCCAGGTGCTCGCCGAACGCCACCGCGGCCGGGGCGACCGCCTCGGAGTGGAAGGCGTGCGACACGGCGATCCGGGTCCAGAACAGGCCCTGCCGTTCGGCTCGGGCACCGACCTCCTCGACCGCGGCGACCGGGCCGGAGACCACGGTCTGCTGCGGACTGTTGTAGCCGGCGATCACCACCGCCGTACCGGACAGCAGCGGCTGCACCACCTCGGGTGCCGCGGAGATGCTGGCCATGGTGCCGTCACCGGCGCTGGCGTCGGCCATGATCCGGCCCCGGGCGGCGGCCGTGGCCAGCAGCGTCGGCTCGTCCATCGCCCCGGCCCAGTGCAGCGCGGTCAGTTCACCGAGGCTGTGCCCGGCGGCACCGGTGGCCTCGATGCCCACCATGGACAGCACCCGCAGACCGGCGACCGATCCGGTGACGATCCGTGGCTGGGCGACCGCCGTGGCCACCAGGTCGGTGCCGGCCGGCGGCTGGTACGTCCGGTACAGCGCGTCGACGTCGGCGAACCGGCGACGCAGCGCGCCACCGTCGGCCCGCCGGCCGGCACCCTGCCCGGGGAACAGGTACCCGATGCGCGGGTTGCCGCCGGCGGCGCCGAGGAACACGCCGTCGGTGGCGTCGATCACCGTACGTTCGCCGGCGGCGACCGCCGCTGCCAGCCGGCTGAGCCGGGCGGCGGCCTGCTCCGGGGAGCCGGCGACCACCGCGGCCCGGACCGGCTGGCCGGCCAGCTGCCCGGCCAGCGCGGCGGCCAGGTCGCCGAGCTCGGCGTAGGACAGCCGGGCCACCCACGGGGCCAGCCCGGCGAGCCGTTCGCCGAGCTCCTGTGGGCTCCGGGCGTCGAACAGCAGCAGTTCGGTGTCCTGCCGGGACCGCACCAGCGCCGTCGTCGCGGTGCCGACCCGGGTCCGCCGACTGGTCTCGGCGGTCTCCACCACCACGTGGGCGTTGATCCCGCCGAAGCCCATCGACGAGACCGCGGCCCGGATCGGCTTGTCCGCCGGCCACAGCTCGGCGCTGTCCGGCACCCGCAGCGCGGGCTGCTCGACGTCGAGTTCCGGGTGGGTCTCGACGTGCCCGGTGGCCGGCGGGATCACCTGCTGGCGGACCGCCAGGATCGCCTTGAGCAGGCCGGCCACCCCGGCGGCGGCCTTGGTGTGGCCGAAGTTGCCCTTGACCGTACTGATCGCGGCCGGCTCGGCCTCCGGCGCCGCCTCCCGGCGGGCCTCGGTGAACGCGCGCAACTCGGTGGCGTCGCCGACGGCCGTCCCGGTGCCGTGCCCCTCCAGGTAGGCGACCGAGTCGATGCCGAAGCCGGCCCGCTGGTACGCCCGCCGGATGGCCAGCCGGTGGCCGCTAGCCTCCGGCCGGGTGATGCCGCCCTTGCCGTCGGAGGAGTAGCCCCAGCCGGCGATGACCGCGTGCCGCCGCAGCCCCCGGGCGATGGCGTCCTCGTCGCGCATCAGCACCAGCATGCCGCAGCCCTCACCGGGCCAGAAGCCGTTGGAGTTGCGGTCGTACACCCGCATCTCGGCGGTGGCCAGCGCGCCGGTCTTGGCGAACCCGATCACCTCGAACGGGTCGATGCTCAGGTCCACCCCGCCGGCGACCGCCGCGTCCAGTTCGCCGTTGCTCAGCGCGTTGCAGGCGGTGGCCACCGACAGCAGCGACGACGAGCAGGCACCGTCGACGGTGTACCCGCCGCCCTTGAAGTCGAAGTGGTTGCAGATCCGCCCGGCGATGGTGTTGGCCAGCCCACCGGCGAGGGTGTCCTCGTCGATCGGCGGGAACGGCGCCTTGTAGCGCGGCTCCAGGTCGTCCAGGAAGGCGGTCACCGCGGTGTCGTCCCAGCCCTGCTCGCGCAGGGCCGCGCCGACCGTGCGTCGCACGTACGGCCAGCGCAGCCGCAGCAGGTTCGCTCGGCTGAACTCACCGGTCAGGGTGTTGCCGATGACCACGCCGGTGCTGGCCGCCGGCAGCCCTTCACCGTCGGCGAAGCCGGCGTCGGCCAGCGCCCGGGCGACGGTGTCCAGGGCCAGCCAGTGGGTCATGTCGGTGGACCGGAACGTGCTGCCGGCGATCCGGTACTTGACCCGGTCGAACTCGAATCCCTCCAGCACCGCCGCCTTGGCCGAGTAGAACCGGTCCGGCGCGGCCGGGTCGGGGGAGTAGTAGTCCTCGTGGTTCATCCGCTCGTCCGGCAGCCGGCGGAAGGCCCGGCGGCCGGTGAGCACGTTCTCCCACAGTTGGTTGGGGGAGTCGGCGTCGGGATACCGGCAGGCGATCCCGACCACCGCGATACGGTCAGTCATCAGATACCTTTCCTCACGCCGCCGCGCCGGCCACCGGCGCGGGGGCGGGTGCCACCGCCGCCTGCTGCTGGGCGCGCTTGCGCAGGTGGACCATCCACCAGTAGATGCCGCGCGCGCCGCAGACCACGACGACGGCGAAGAACAGCGTGTAGACGACGTTGAACAGCATCAGTACGCCGTAGACCATGGCCACCGACGACCCGAACATGAACTGGTGGATCGGCTTGACCGGGGTGGTCCCCGGGTCGGTGATCATGTAGTTGGTGAACAGCACGAACGCCACCCCGGCCATCACGCCGAGCGCGGAGAACAGCGCCACGTCCCAGATCCAGTGCCGCAGCAGCGCCTGGATGGCGAAGCCGCCCAACCAGCCGACGATCAACGCCACCTTGCGGGTCAGCATGGCGTTGATCACCGTACCGGCGGTGACGATGATGATCGGGATCATGATCCGGAAGAAGGTGTTGGCACCCTCGGTGAACTGGTACGGCGGGGCGATCGAGATCCACGAGCCGAAGCAGACCAGGGCCACGGTGATGCCCAGGTTGGACGGGTTCATGTAGTGCCGCATCCGGCCGTACACCGGGGCCTGGAAGACGTACTTGCCGGTGACCCCGACGATCACCGCGAACGCGATCGGCAGGAACATGTCGTTGGCGTACAGCAGCATGTTGCAGGCCAGCGCGGTGATGTGGGCGGGCAGCAGGAACTCGTACATGCCGCGTCCGCCGCGCCCGGCGTACCGGGGTGCCCGCTGCTGCATCCGGGCGCTGAAGGTCTCGAAGACCAGCTCGGTGGCGTAGCCCACCAGCACCGCCAGGATCGGCCACAGCCACGGCTGCTCGAAGCCCAGGACGGTGTACCCGAGGATGTTGAACACGGTCATCGAGATGGCGAAGTTGCGCAGCGCCAGGTAGCGGCGGTCCGGTTCCTTCGCCGCCGGCGCGGGTGGGCCGGCGGGGGCCGTCGTCGTGCCGACGGTCTGTTGGCGTTCGGCGGTCGTGGTCATCTGTTCGGAACCTCCTGGACACGGTCGGTCAGCACGAGGGTGTGCGTGCCGGCCGACAGCTGCTGGGTGGTGCTGTGCAGATCGCCGTCGAGGTCACGCCAGCGCAGGTCGACGGTGACCGGGCCGGTGGCGTCGCCGAGCCCGAGGTGGACCTCGAAGCTGCGCTTGCCGCCGTGGCCGCTGCCGCCGTCGAGCTGGGAGACCTGCCGGCGCCCGTCTGCGGTGGTGACCGTGACGGTGGCGCCGTAGGCCGGCGTACCGGGCAGGTCGGCGTCGGTGCCGTCCAGCGTCGGCCGGTACAGCCGCAGGTTGAGGTAGTCGCCGAGGTCCGGTGCCTCGTTGGTGTAGAACGCCGGGGCGGCCCACTGCCGGGCCACGGCCAGGTCGAGCGCGCCGGTCGCCCGGGTGTCGGCGGTGGCGATGCCGCGGGTCGGGATCGGCACGTCCAGGCCGAGCTGCTCGGTGATGTTGGTGAACTCGCCGCTGTCGGTCCGGGCGAAGAAGGCGAGCGGCTGGTCACCGGCGATGTCGTCGCCGGGCTGCATGTTCGGCCACATCGCCGGGTTGGACAGCAGGTTGTCGTTGGACATCGCCATCTCCTGCAGCCACGGCCACCGGTCGATGTCGCCCTTGACGAAGCCGAGCGTCTGCACGACCTCCAGGTCGCCGTCGTTGCGGAAGTCGGCGAACTTCACGTCCCAGCCCCAGCCGCTCCAGGCCATGCCGAGCGGCCGGGCCTGCTGGATGAACGGCGCGCTACCGGCGGAGAGGCTCTGCAGAGCCTCCTCCTCGGAGCCGGCCTGGTTCACCCAGACGAAGTTGCTCTCCTCCAGCCCCCAGGCGGTGGTGATGTTGGAGACCACCATGTCGAAGCTGCCGTTGGCGTTCAGGTCGCCGAAGTCGACGCCCATCCCCTTGAACGAGTCCTTGCCCAGCTGGAACGACTTCGGCGTACCGTGGCTGCGCTCGCCGTAGACCGCCTCGAACTTGATCTGACCGGGGCGGGAGACGTTGTGCAGCAGGGCGTCGAAGGTGAAGTCGTTCGCCACGTACATGTCCGGCAGGCCGCGACCGGTCAGGTCGGCGGAGCCGAGCGCCAGGGTCCAGCCGGTGCTCTTGGCGAACGGGACCGCGCCGCGCTCCGGCACGAACGTCACCGACGGCGTGTCACCGGCGGTCGCCGCATGCCAGCGCAGCACCTGCAGCCCGCCGCCGTTGGTGGCGGTGGAGAGCGAGTCGTTCATCTCGACGTTGTCCTGGCCGTCCGGGTCGAGCACGTCGGACTCGGGGAAGTAGTTGCCGATCACCACATCCGGCTTGCCGTCGCCGTCGAAGTCGTTGACCGTGGCGGCGTTGGTGTGCCACTTGGGACCGTGGTAGCGGCCGTCCGGCGAGTCCTGCGGCAGGATCTCCTGCCGGTGGTACGCCTCGTTGGCGGGCAGCTCGGTGCCGGCCTTGCGCAGGAACAGGATCGGCACCCGACCCCAGTAGGTCACCATGATGTCCATCCGGCCGTCCAGGTTGTAGTCACCCGGTACGCAGCCCATCGGTGCCATCGTGTGGTCGATCGGCAGCGGGGCCGGGTCGAGCAGGAACGGCTCGAACCGGTCGGCGGCCGGTGCGGTCGGCGCGTAGGTGACCACCACCTCGTTGGTCCGCACGTCGACGAAGCACAGGCTGTTGGCCACCCCGTGGCCGGTCAGGTCGTTGACGGCGATGCTCGCGCCCACCGAGGAGATCCAGGACCGGATCTTGTGGTACGACTCGTTGACCTCACGGATGTTCCGTTTAGGTAGTTGGTCGTAACCCTCCGGATAGTCGATCTCAAGCTCGGTGAACCGGTACTTTTGGGCAACCTCGTCAGCGCCGGCCACCGACACGCGAGCGTCGATGACGAAGAACATCACGGCGAGGAGTAAAATCGCCGCTATTCCGGGGCTGATCGAGCGCAGGCGTTGACCCAGCACGGTCTGGTCTCCTTACTGCGGGAACCATCGGCTGTTGTCCAGGCCGACGGAGTTGACAGGGCGGACGTCGTTGCCGCAACGCCGATCCGATGAATTTCCGGAAATGGCGTGCGGTGAACGGGAGCCCTTGTGGCTCCCGGCTCGCCGGGGATCCTCCTGAAGCCGAGGGTGGGTGGAGATGGGGAGGCCGCACGGCACGGTCGGCCACCGGGATCATCGTCCGACGGCCGTACGGCGGAGCGCTTCTTTCACATTGCCTCCGATGATTCGCTGCATTCCCCGGATCTGTCACAATCCGTCGCCGATCCGATCGGCCGGAAAGACGGCAATATTGCGAAACCCTCGGCGGCGGGAGCTGGCTAGCCTGAGTGAGGTGTCGCATGACGCGTCATCCGGACACCGTGCACCGTCGTATTGCGGTCGGCTGTCCGGCTCACCGCGCAGAGAAGGAGCCGTCGTGTCTGTCGAGGGATTCTGGAAGGTCGCCGTGGCCACCCCGCTGGGTACCCGGCACACCGTGCTCGAATTGTTCACCAAGGACGGTGCGCTGCAGGGGATCTCCCGTGGGGAGAAGGAGGAGTTGGTACTGCAGGACCTGCAGCTGGCCGGCGACCGGTTGTCCTGGTTCCAGTCGATCACCAAGCCGATCCGGATGAACCTGGTGTTCGACGTGGTCGTCGACGGTGACGAGATGTCCGGCACCGCGAAGGGCGGCCCGATGCCGCCGGCGAAGGTCAGTGGCCGGCGCGAACCGGCGACCCAGGCCGCCTGACCTCGGCCGCAGCGGCGATCCCGGGCGCCCGGCCCGTCCACCACGGCTGGGTATCCGGGTGCCCCGGGTCGTCCACCGTGGCCCGGCGACCGGGATCCCCGGCGGGGCCGCGCAACCGCCCCTCGGACGGTCGTCGATGATCCGTACGACCGATTGACTTATTCTCATTTATCATTAAAAGTCATGGATATTCCGACCGGGGAGAGATCCATGACCGACGCGTCGCCCGCGACCATCCACCATCGGTATCTGATCGTCGGCGCCGGCCCGGCCGGCTTGCAGCTCAGCTACTACCTGCAGCAGGCCGGCAGCGACTACCTCGCGCTGGAGCGGTCCGACGCTCCCGGGGAGTTCTTCCGGCGGTTCCCCAGACACCGCGGCCTGATCTCGCTGAACAAGGTGTACACCGTCAGCACCGACCCGGAGATCCGGCTCCGCTGGGACTGGAACTCGCTGCTGCACGAGCCGTTCGAGCTGCCCTTCTCCGACTACAGCCGGGAGTACTACCCGAGCGCCGACGACCTGGTCCGCTACCTGGCCGACTTCGCCCGGCACCACCGGCTGGCCGTCCGGTACGGGGTCGGCGTCGACCGGGTCGAGAAGACCGACAAGGGCTTCCTGGTGTTCGCCGGCGACCAGACGTACAGCTGCGAGTGCCTGGTCGTGGCAACCGGCTGGGGCCGACCGAACATCCCCGACGTGCCCGGCATCGAACACGCGGTCGGCTACGAGGCGATGAGCACCGACGCGGCGGACTACGCCGGCCACCGGGTGCTGATCCTCGGCAAGGGCAACTCCGCGTTCGAGACCGCCTCGGCGATCCTCGGCCACGCCGCCATGGTGCACCTGGCCAGCCCGCGGCCGATGCGGCTGGCCTGGAACACCAAACACCCCGGGGACGTACGCGGCCACCACGGCGCGGTGCTGGACAGTTACCAGTTCAAGACCCTGCACTCGGTGCTGGACTGCGTCATCGACGAGATCCGCCCGGTCGGCGACCGGTACGAGGTGCACCTCACCTACACCCACGCCGACGGCGAGACCGCGGTGATGGAGTACGAATCGGTGCTGCGCTGCACCGGCTTCGCCATGGACACCTCGATCTTCGGTGACAGCGCGCGGCCGAAGCTGGTCCCCAGTGGCCGGATGCCGGCCACCGACCCGGACTGGCAGTCGGTCGACGTCGACGGGCTCTACTTCGCCGGCACCCTGGCCCAGGACCGCGACTTCAAGAAGGCCTCCTCGGCGTTCATCGACGGGTTCCGGTACAACCTGCGGACCCTGACCGCGTTGCTGCGCGAGCGGTACGAGGCGGCGCCGCTGGACTTCGACAAGGTCTCCGCCGACGCCGACTCGTTGACCCGGGCGGTGCTCGACCGGGTCAACTGGAGCTCGGCGCTGTGGACCCAGTTCGAGTTCCTGGTCGACGCCCTGGTCGTCGACCAGGCCACCGGTCACGTCCGGCACTACCACGACCTGCCGGAGGACTACGCGGTACGCCGCTTCGGCAGCGAGAGCCACTACTACACGTTCGGGCTGCGGTGGGGGCGGGACGAATACCCGGACGTCTTCTCGATCGAACGCCATCCGCAGCCCGACCGGGCGTCGGAGAGCGCCTTCATCCACCCGGTGGTGCGCCGCTACCGGGGCGGTGAACTCGTCGAGGAGCTGCACCTGCTGGAGGATCTGCTGGCCGAGTGGCGTCGACCGGACCGGCACGTCCAGCCGCTTCTCCGGTTCTTCGCCGCCGACCTGCACCGCTGACACCAGGGAAGCTGCCATCCCGGCCATCCGGTAGCCGGCGTCGCTGCCGGCTACCGGTGGACCAGGACCTCGGACAGCGGCTTGCGGGTCAGCTGCGGCACGGTCACCCCGACCGCCGGGTAGCCGACCGGCATCACCACGCAGGCCCGTTCCTCGGCGGGGCGGTCGCAGATCTCGTTGAGGAACTTCATCGGGCTGGGCGTGTGGGTGAGGGTGGCCAACCCGGCCAGGTGCAGCGCGGTGATCAGCACCCCGGTGGCGATGCCGACCGACTCCTTGACGTAGTACGGCTTGGGTGAGTTGGGGCCCCGGTGCACCTCGAACACCACGATGACCACTGGGGCGGTCTCCAGGAACGGCTTCTGCCAGTCGGTGCCCATCGGGGCCACCGCCCGCAGCCACTCGGCGGACGCCCGCCGGGTATAGAACTCCAGCTCCTCCGCCTCGGCGGCCTGACGTAGCCGGCGTTTGCGCTGCGGGTCGGTGACCACGACGAACCGCCACGGCTGCAGGTTCGCCCCGCTGGGCGAGCAGGCCGCCGCGCGTACCGCCTCCTCGATGACCTCAAGCGGCACCGGGTCGGGCGCGAAGTGCCGCACCGAACGGCGGCTGGCCATCTGGTCGGCGAACCGGCGGGCGGTGGAACCCATCGCGGCCGGGTTGAGCCGGTCGAGATGGAACGGGACCGTCGCGACGTTCTGCACGGGGACCTCCAGGGCCGGTCGGGCTGTCCTTCAAGGATCACCCACCGTGGGCCGCGATGGTTGCCCTGGATTGCCGTTGTCCCGTACCTGTCGGGTCAGCTGGACGTGCACTCGGCGAGGTAGTCGACCACGGCGGCCAGCCCGCCCGGTCGTTGCGCGGCCAGCCGCTGCCGTCGCGCGCCGGTGCCGTCGGCCAGCAGCCGGTCCACCCCGTCGACCACCATCCGGTGGGCGCGTTGGGCCCGTAGCTGGCCCTCCACCGCCGCGACCAGGTCACCGACCAGGTCGGCGGCCGGCCGGAGCCGGCCGGTGGCCGGATCCAGGCCGGCGCCGTCCAACCCGTCGCGCGCCGCCCGCCAGTACGCCACCCGCAGCAGCTCGTCCGGTACGTCGGGCGCGGGCACACCCTGCTCGACCAGCGCCGACAGCCGGGTCACCAGGGCGCGGACCACGGCCGCGTACAGCGCGGTCTCCTCGACGGTGAGCGCGGCGTCGGCGACCCGCACCTCCACGGTCGGGCTGTGCTCGGACGGGCGGACGTCCCAGAAGATCGTGCCCCGGTCGACCAACGCACCGGCGGCCAGCAGCGAGTCGACCACCCGGTCGTAGTGCGCGGCCGAGTCGAACCGGGGCGGCGGACCGGCCACCGGCCAACGCGGCCAGGTCATCGTCCGCCAGCTGGCGTAGCCGGAGTCCCGGTTGTCCCAGAACGGCGAGTTCGCCGTGAGGGTCAGCAGCACCGGCAGGTACGGCCGCAGATGGTTGCCGACCTGCACCGCCCGCTCCCGGTCGGGCATCTCCACGTGCACATGCAGCGCGCAGATGGCCAGCTCGTCGTGCAGGCCGCGGAACGTCTCGATGCCCCGGTCCTGCCGTGGCCCGGTGGTGATCGGCGGCGGCACCGGCCCGGCGACGGCGGCCGAGCCGGTGGCCACCAGCCGCAGTCCGCGCTCCCGGGCGCACCCGCCAGCGACCTTGCGGGCCTCGGCCAGCTGCGCCGCCAGCTCGGTGTGCCCGACGCACGGCTCGGTGCGGGTCTCCACCTGCAGCGGGGTGATCTCGCCGGCCACCCGTCCGGGCAACCGGGACGCGGCGCCGGCGACGACCTCGGCGGCGCGCGGCACCGGAGCCCGGGTGACCGGGTCGACGACGAGGAACTCCTCTTCCACCCCGAACCGCGGGGCGATGTCCGGCTGGCGGTTGGTCGGACTCATGGCGGCGGAGACCTCCACGGCTGGCTCGACGTCGGCCGCGATCCCGGGCCGTCCGGAGCCTAACCGGTCGGCGCGTGGTCCCGCGCCGTCGAAAGTGCACTAAGCCGATGATCGTCCAGAATGTCGATCATCATGGCAGCCAGCAATGCCGTCCTGTCCGACATCTGTGACAGGTCAGCCCATTCGCTACGGGCGTGCGACCCGCCGCCGACCACCCCCAGTCCGTCCAGCGTAGGTATGCCCATCGAGCCGGTGAAGTTCGCGTCGGACGCGCCCGGCGCGCGTACCCCGACCAGTGGCGGCAGCCCCATCCGCCGGCCGACCCGCTGGGCCACCTCGAGCAGCGGCACCGCTACCGACTCGGGCAGCGGGTACCGGTTCACCCCGCCGTCGACGTCGAGCGTGGCCTCGGCCAGCCGCGCCGGCAACGCCCGGATCATCCGGTCCACCCGGTGCAGTTCGTCGCGGGTCCAGGCCCGTACGTCGACACTGAACTCGGCGGACTCCGGCACCTGGTTGGTCATCACGCCGCCGTGCAGCACGGTGGGTGTGACCGTGGTGCCGTCGGCGGCCAACGACCGTACCGCCAGCACCTGGTGGGCCAGCTCGACCGCCGCGTTGACCCCGCGGTGCGGCTCCACGCCCGCGTGCGCGGCCCGGCCACGGACGGTGATCCGGTAGACGGAGCCGCCCTTGCGGGCGACCTTGAGCCCACCGTCCTCGCTGCTCGGCTCGCCGACGAGCACCGCCCCGGACCGGCCGGCCTGCTGCTCGATCAGCTGCCGGGAGGTCGGCGACCCGCTCTCCTCGTCGCAGGTCAGCAGCAGCCCGACCCGGGACGGATCGGGCAGCAGCGCGAGCGCGCCGAGCAGCTGCACGATCCCGCCCTTCATGTCGCACACGCCCGGCCCGGTGGCGATCGGGCCGGACACGGTGAACGGCCAGTCGGTGACGGTGCCCGCCGGCCAGACCGTGTCGTAGTGGCCGAGCAGCAGGATCCGCTGATCGACCGCCGGCCAGAGCAGATGTGGCAGCCCGTCGCGGACGATCCGGCGGGCCGGTCGGCCGAGCACCTCGCTGCCCCAGGTGTCGAGCAGGTCGGCGCAGTCATGCAGCAGCCGTACCGCACCGGGCGGGGACTCGGCGGCCACCAGCGTGCCGAGTCGCCGTACCATTTCCGTCGCCTGGTCCCCCGCAGCGCGTCGGAGCTTGTCCAAGTCAGCCATGCGGCGATCGTGGCACCGGCTGATGGCCGGCGTCATCCGCCAGCGTGCTCACCTCGTCGCTGTGTGTGCCCAAGTTGGATGGTGTGGCCGCCGGGCGACAGTCGGGGCACTTTGGAAGAACCTCGTCGGTCGAAGTTGCGGCATCATCCCGTTGGGACCGTGCCGCCGATCGACGGCGGACGACCGCCTCAGGAGGCCGCCGGATGGCACATATCGATCTTGGTCTGGACGAGACGGAACACCCGGGGATCACCGGCCTGTTCCGGTACCGGCCGGAGACCGCCGCCCCGCTCGGCGCGCTCGCCGAGGTGCTGCTGCACGCGCCGCACCCGACACTGACCCCGGGCGAGCGTGAGCTGATCGCCGCGTACGTGTCGCAGCGCAACGAATGCTCGTTCTGCTCCGCGTCGCACTCGGCGTTCGCCGCCGAGCAACTCGACGGTGGAATGCCGATGGTGCAGGCGGTCCAGGCGGACGTCGACGGCGCCGCCGTCACGCCGAAGCTGCGCGCTCTGCTGAAGATCGCCGGCGCCGTCGCACGGTCCGGCCGACAGGTCGACGCCCCGCTGGTCGACGCCGCCCGGGCGGCCGGCGCCACCGACCTGGAGGTCCACGACACGGTGCTGATCGCGGCGGCGTTCTGCATGTTCAACCGCTATGTGGACGGACTCGGTACGGTGCTGCCGGCCGACCCGGGCGTCTACGCCGAGCGGGCAAAGCAGGTGGCCGCCAACGGATACGGCGGTTGACCCTGCGCACGCGTCAACCGGTCACCGCGGCCGCCGGCAGGTCAGCGGCTGTTGTACGGCATGGTGGGGAACCAGCCGTAGTCGAACATCGCCGGCAGTCGCACGTCCCAGTAGACGACCATGAAGACACCGAGCGCGATCAGCAGCCCGCCGGTGACCGCGGCGGTACGGGCCGGGTCGGTGGCCAGCCAGCGGATCAGCCCGCCCCGGGTGACCACGACGAGCAGCGCGAACACCGCCGACACGATGACGATGTTGCCCAGCGACTGCAGGATGAACGCGCCCGCGCCGTACAGCGGGTTGCCGCTGTCGACCGCCCAGACGAACAGCTTGTTGAACAGCGGGTACGGCCGGCCGATCAGGAAACCGCCGACGAGCGCGCCCAGGGTGATCACCCGGGCCACCGGGCGGCGGGCGAACGGGTCCGGCAGTACGCCGAGCGCCGCCAGCCCGAGGTAGGCGAAGGCGAGCCCGATCAGCCCGAAGACCACCATCGACTGGACCAGGCGTACCGGCAGCCCGCCGACCGAGCCGGTGGACAGTTGCGGCAGCCGGTCGCCGATCAGCACGCCGACGAAGCCGTACGCCCCGGCGACGGCGACCATGCCGAGGGTGAGCCAGCCGATCGGCCGCAGCAGGCTGCGCAGGCCGGCCCGGGTGGCCGCGCTGCCGCTGGCCTGGCTCATCGGCCCGATCGACGCGGCCATCGCGACGTTGCAGGCGGTGAAGGTGCCGGCCAGCCCGGTGACGAACGCGAACACCAGGCCGGCGACGGTGCCGCCGATCGCGGTCGCCTTGGCGTCGTGGCCGAGCAGCGCGTTCGCGACGTTGTCACCGATCACGTGGTCGACGAACTCGTACGACCAGAGCACCGCGAGCAGCACCCCGGCAGCGGCGCCGATCAGCGCGATCCGGGTCCGGGAGGCCGCGGCCGGATAGCCGGACGCCGGTTGGATGGTCTGGGGCTGTGGAGATCCACTCCTGGATATAGTCATGCGTTGATCATTTGTGCGGCGGGAGGTGGTGTCCTCTCAGATCTTGCCCCACTGCGGTGCCGGTCGATGCGGATGACGCCCAAGACGGCAATCCGCGACAACTTCGCGACAGCGGGGAAACCCAGAATGAAGTCATGTCGGTCACCTCGGATCAGTGGCGGTGCGCCGCCACCTCCGCCCCGGACCTGTCGCGACGGCTGCTCACCCTGGTGGACGGACTGCCGGCCGACCATCCGGTGACCGCCGACTGGAGCCTCGCCGACACGATGGCTCATCTGGCCACCATCACCGCGATGGACATCGCGCTGGTCACCGGCGGCGTCCCGAACCTGCCGGTGCCCGAGATCAACGAGCTGCGGGCGAACACGACCGTGGACACCGTCGCCGAGATGAACCGGCGCGTGCTGGCGCAGTTCACCGAGCGCGACGTGCCGGCGCTGTCGGCCCGGATCCGCGCCGACGTCGCGGAGCTGACCCGACTGGCCGACACGGTCGACCCGCAGCATGAGGTGAGCTGGCTCGGCGCCGCTCAGTTGCCGGTCGCCGGCCTCTACTCCCATCTGCTCAACGAGATGAACATCCACGCCTGGGACATCGCCCGGTCGGTCGGTGCCCGGTGGCACACCGACCCGCACCAGGCCGCCCTGTTCGTCGACGTTTTCCTGGCCGGAGTCACTCGCTGCGGCTACGGCCGGCTGCTCGACCACGACCGGCCGGTCCGCGCCGGGCGGATCTCGGTGACCTTTCACCCGCGTACCGGTGGCCCGACCACCCTGGCCCTGGTCGACGGCCGGGTACTGCTGGAGCCGGTCGACCCGAGACCGGACGTGCGGCTGCGCTACGACCCGGTGACGTTCAACCTGATGCTGTTCGGCCGGGTGGGCCGGCTGCGGGCGGCGCTCGGCCGCAAGGTGGCGGTCGGCGGTCGGCGACCGTGGCTGCTGCCCACGTTCATGTCGACGATGCGACTGCCGTCCTGACGTCAATCCGTCACGGTCGCGCTGACCGCGCCGCGTAACAGCCTTGACGCAGACGCGTAGTGTGACGTACACAACCATCGCTGTTTGTCGATCATGGTGGGAGTCACCGTGATCGGCGGCGGAGGGAGCGTACGCCCATGTCTGACCAGGCGCCGTACAGCCGGCGCTCATTTCTCAGTGGAGTGATCGCCACCGGGACGTTGGCGGCGGTCGCCACCTACGCGGCCCCCGGCGGCCGGCTGCAATCGCGGGTCGAGCTGCGACTGTCCACAGGCGGAGACCCGACCGGCGCCCGGGACCTGCTGGTGAGCATGTGGAACGAGACCAACCCGCAGACCATCGTACGGGTCGACCCGATCGACAGCGGCTCCGGCGACGAACGCCGGATCATGCTGGAGAAGGCTGCCGCAGGTGAGGCCGATCTGCTCAACCTCGACATCGTCGACGTGCCCGAGTTCGCCACCAAGGGTCTGATCGAGAAGATCCCGCCGACCGGCGGGCGGCAACTCATCACCCCCCTCGAACAGGTCAGCCGGGTGCCCGACGAACCCGGCGCGTACTGGGCGGCACCGTTCAACACCGACGTCGGCATGCTGTTCACCCGGCTCGACGGCGACTCCACCGAGGCGCCGCCCCGCCGGCTGCCCGACCTGCTCGCCACGATCCCGGACGGGTCGCAGCAGTTCGTCGGCCAGCTGCGCCCCAACGTATCGGCGTTCTACGAGGCGTTCGTGGTCAACGTCCTGGAACACGCCGTCGCCGAGCGGCCCGCCGTACTGAAACCACTGGGTACGCCCGGTGTCGAACGGCCCGCCGACCGGATCTCCACCGACCTCGAACTGTGGAAGGCCGCGCTGCAGCCGTTGAAGGATGCGATCGACGCCGGAAAGGTGCTGACATCCGGCGGCGAGCCCGAGTCACTCGAGGCGTTCGGCGCGGCCGACTCCACGATCCGGTACCTGCGCAGCTGGCCGGTCGAGTACCGCAAGCTGCAACTGGCCGGCAACCGGGACGTGGCAACCGGACGGATCCGGGTCGACCCGCTCAGCCAGGGCATCCTCGGCGGCCAGAGCCTGGCCGTCGTCGCCGATTCGCGGTACGTCGACCGCGCCCTGGCGTTCATCTCGTTCGCCACCAGCGAAGGTGCGCAGAAGATCCTCGCCTCGCACGGCATCGCGCCGACCGCGATCGGCGCGTACAACGACCCCAACCTGCGGGCCTCGATCCCGCACCTGGTCAGAGTGCGCGAGGCGGTGGAGAACTCGCTGCCCCGGCCGGTGCACCCGGGTTACCGACGGTTCTCCGACGTGGTCAAGGAGCATGTCGAACGGTTTCTCTACGAGGACCAGGACCTGTCGCCACAGTTCACCACGGAAATGGCCAGTGCGCTGGCCTGACCCCAGGGCTGGCGGCATGGTCCGGAGAGGTACGTCGTGCAGATAGAACCATGGCACGTCCCGCTGCTGGTGATGGCGGGCATCATCGTGCTCGAACTTCTCGCCGTCCTGGTGCTCCGCGACGCCGGACCGGCGGTACGGCAGTTCCTGCGCACCGCCGGCCTCGGCACGCTCGCCCTGGTGCTGCTGGTCGTCGTCGTGGTCAGCATCGGTCCGTCGCTGGCCGACCAGCTGGCCAGCGTCGCCGCCGCGATCGCCGGTATCGCCGCGCTGTGGCTGACCTACCGGTCACACCGTCCGTCGGCGGAACGCGGCGGCGGCCAACGATCCGCCGGGGAGGACGGCCGCGACCGTCAACAGGTGAGCTGACCCGCCCGTGGGCTACGCCGCCGCGCTGTGGGCGGTGCGCAGCGCGGACGCGAACGTCTCGGCCGGCTGGGCCCCGGAGATCCCCCACCGGTCGTTCAGCACGAAGAACGGCACCCCGGTGGCGCCCAGCCGGCGGGCGGCCCTGGCATCGGCGTCGACCTCGGCGGCGTACCCGTCGCCGTGGACCACCTGCTCGGCGGCGGCCCGGTCCAGGCCGACCTCGACGGCGAGCCGGACCAGGGTCTGCGGGTCGTCCAGCACCGCGGCTTCGGCCAGATGCGCCCGCATCAGCCGCTCGTGCAGCGGCCCGCCGAGCCCGTTCGCCGAAGCGAACTGGTTCAACCGGTGCGCGTCGAAGGTGTTCACCGAGACCGCGCGGTCCAGTGCGTAGGTCAGGCCCTCGGCGGCGGCCAACTCGCTGACCCGCTGGGTCATCGCCCGGACCTGGGCCGGTGACCCGCCGGTCCGGCGGGCCAGCATCTCGGGCACCGGCAGCGGCTCACCGTGCGTGGGGTCCAGCTGGAAGCTGCGCCAGCGCACCTGCACCCGGTCGGCGTCCGGGAACTGCTCCAACGCGGTATCAAGCCGTCGCTTCCCGATGTAGCACCACGGGCAGATCACGTCGGACCACACGTCGACCCGGACCAGGGGGGTGGTGGCGGCGTCGGCCCGGCCGCCGGTCGTTGAGGTCGTCATCGTCACCTTCCAGGCACGGGTTGGTCCCGCCGAGGCTAACCGGGTGCCGCGTCGCCGCCGGGGGCAACGTGCGAGACACCCTCGTCGGTGACACCCCTCGGGACACATTTTTGGGGTACTGCCCAGTAACAGGTGGAGCGGCCGGCGCCCGGCTGACACGATGACGGCGCGTCAGGTGGGTATGGGTTGACCAACTGAGCCATGTGCAGCGGGTAGTTTATCGACTGCAGTGCGCGATAACCGGGCCTGAAGTGGGAACAACCGGGCCGAAGCAAGCAACAACCGGGTCGAAGCAAGCAGAAAATGGACTGCCGAATGAGCAGTCGAGCCGGGCAACGTACCTTTTGTGGAGACTGCCAGCATCACCAGCGTTGCCCGTACGGAACCCGGCCTGGCAGCCGGCGCCGACCCCGACCTGATCGGTGGGCTCCGGCTCCGGCCCGACGCCCGGGCCCTGCAGCTCGACCGGTACGGCCGGGTGGTGCGCGTCTCGGCCGGCCTGACCCGGTGGATCGGCTGGTCGGGCGCGCAGCTCGCCGGACGTCCGTTCGAGCTGGTGCTGCACCCGGACCGGCGGGCCTGGTTCCGCCACCGGTTCAGCATCCTGCTGACCGACGCGTACCCGCATTTCGTCGGGTTGGCCGAGGTGACCACCACCGACGGTCGCCTCGCCTCCAGCCACATCACCGCCGTGGCGGTACGCGGGACGGAGCCGCCGGCCGACTCGGTGCTGGTGCTGCTCACCCCGGAGAACCGGGTACGCCGCCCGCAGCTGACCGAGGTCGGTGCCCGGGTGCTGGAAGGGCTGGCCGGCGGCGCCTCGACCGCCGAACTGGCCGCCAGTCTGCACCTGAGCCGCAAGGGCGTCGAGTACCACGTGACCGCGCTGCTGCGCCAGGCGCGGGTCACCAACCGGACCGCGTTGGTCGCCTGGGCGTACCACTGCGGGGTCCTGGTGCCCGGCAGTTGGCCACCCCGGCTGGCACCCGAGGCCCGGGAGCAGGTCCGGCCGCGCGCCCGGACCTCAGCCGCCGCCCAGCACGGGTAGGCCGGCAGCGCCGACGGTCGGGCCCGGCTCAGCGGCGGCCCGGTCAGAGTCGGACCGGTTCAGCGGCGGTCCGGCTCAGCGTCGGTCCGGCTCAGCGTCGGCCGGGCGGCGCCAGCGGTGAATAGCGGATCCTCGGCCCCGGGGCCTGCTTCGCTCGGGTCTGCTTCGGTCTGATCTGTTCCGGGTGTGCCTGTTCCGCGCGCGTGCGGGTCTGCTCCGGGTGGCGGGCTGCCCGGTGCCGCATCAGCAACCAGACGCCGAGGCCGCCGAGCAAGGCCCCCATCAGGACCGCCAGCACCAGCCGCACCGTGCCGCCGAAGACGATCTGCCCGAGCGCCGCCCCGACGATCCACCGGGCGACCCACGCGCCGACCGTCGACTCCGTGACCGAACTGGTGTCCGCTGCAACCGGCATGACCGCCTCCCCTGACCACGGTATCGATCCTTGGCGTTCCCGTGCGGGGTCAGCGGAAACCATGTCGGCAACTTGACGGCGGTCACACCCCTGCCGGCCGGACTATCCGGCCGTACCGTAGATGGTGTCCTTCAAGGAACGGACCTGGGCAAACTGGTCGCGGATCAGCGCGGTGGCGGCCTGCTGCACGCGTACGGAGAATTCGTCCTCCCGGAACCGGCGCAGGCTGCCCGGCACGATCCGCACCGTCCAGTCCCGCATGCCGCGGACCTCGATCTGCACCGAACCGTCGTCGGAGCGGCCTTCGGCGACGATGCCGCCCCGGGCCGATTGGTAGTCGACGTCGCGCGGCCCGACCGGTGGGTCCTCGCCGGACACCGAGGTGCCGAGCGCCTCGCTGACCGCCGCCCAGTACGCCTTCATCCTGCCCGCCCACAACAGCCGGCCCAGCCCGGCCAGTTGCTGCTCGACGTAGCGCTCGTCCAGCCACTGGTAGCGGCCGACGGCGAAGGTGACCCGTACGCAGTCGCGGCCGCGCAGCTCACCGGAGATCGCGCCGCCCGGCGCGACCGCCGTCACGTGCATGTTGTCGAGCCGGTCTGCCAGCAGTCCCACGATCCGTTCCCCAGTCATTGTCGTCGTCGAAGTGGGCGTGTGGAGGGTCGTTGTGGATGGTTGAGGTAACCGGTCGCCGTCAGGTCGAGTAGCCCATGAACAGCGGCCCGGTCACGTCAGACTGGGTCGCGTCGGCCAGCGCCGGCCGTTTCGCGACGAAGCTGTCCCGCTGCTGCGCCACGGCCTGGCAGCAGTTGGTGAGCGCGTCGGCGATCTTCTGCTCCTGCTCGGCGATGTAGCCGTGCAGCAGCCGGATAGCGTCGCGCATCGAGTCGACGACCGCCGGCGCCGTCTCACCCTGGAACCGGACCGCCGGCGGGTCGTCGGGCACCCCGGCAGCCGCCACCTGCGACGAGGCCCCGACGGCGGTCAACCCCAGCGAGAGCCCAAAGCTGACCGGAGCGAGCGCCACACCGGCCACCGCCGCCACTGACGACACCACGGTGAAGGTCATCACCCACTCGTTCTTGCCGCAGTCGTCCATCCGGTCCAGCGCGGTGATCGTGTCGTGGGCGATCTTGTCGATGTCGTCGCGCGCCCGGACCCAGATCTCCCGCTCCGCGTCCAGCGCCGCCCTGAGGACCGCGATCCCCATGAACTGGTTGTAGACGATCGACGGGAACGGGGAGATGAAGTTGCTCTTGAACTCCATCGCGGCCCGACCCGTCCAGCTCTCGATGTGACTCTCCGCGTCAAGCATCTCGTCGAGATCGTGGTTGGCGCGGTAGCTTGCGCGGGTCACTGGATCCTCGGAGATCCATCCCGACGACAATTGCTTGAGCGCTTGGTCGACAACACTGATCCGGCTGCTGAACGCTGCTGGGTCAGGCATCTCGGCGAACGCCTGGAACAGCTCCGGAATGTCGCCGAACATCTGCTCGACCCGCTGGCGGGTCTCCTGCTCGCCGTGCCGCGGTGCCAGTTGCGGTTCACCGGCCGGGGCTGCCGGGCGCGCCCCGGACTCGGTCAGCGCCTTCAATGTCGCCTGCTGTTGGATCTCGTACGCGTGCTGCATCAGGTTGTCGAAGCTCATCCGATGTCGGCCCTCGGCTCGCCGTTGACCTCCAGCAACCGGGCGAACTCACTGGCCGCCTCGTAGTCGGCACGGGCGTACTCGACGGTGGCGACGCAGAGCGCGTCCGCCGTCGCCTCGATGTTGTCCGCCGTGTCGTGGCAGATCTTTGCCAGGATGTCGTGCAGCTCGACCCACGGTTGGTACGCCGGACCGTACGGCACACCGGGCAGATTGCCCGAGCGGACAAACGCCCCGGCGACGCCGACGGCGGCAGCATCGAGGGCCTCCCCGGCCGCCGAGTAGACCGCCGCCACGGTGGGAAGATTGTCCCGGCCGGCACACCAGAGCCCGTACAGGTCCGCGCCCAGCCTGGTGCCGTTGTTGGGCTCACTGTTCATCACGTGATCCTCCATCTGCCCGTCGGGTGGCCGACCCTGCCAGCCGGTTAGTTGAAGGGAACTGCTGTCGACCACCCCGGCGATCTGGGCGCGGGGCCGAAGTCGCAGTAGGGGTAGCTCTCGGTCCGGGAGTCGTCGATGTTTGACGGAATGCCGGTGTCGATGTACGTCACCTGCTCGCGCTGGTCAGTGCCGCACCGGCCGGGCCCTTTGTCGCCGTCGATGCTGCCGCCGACGATCTGGCCGGTAGCGTCCCGGAAGATGGTGCCGACGCCCCGGGTGAACAGGCCGGTGCAGTACGGCGACGCCATCCGGTAGTACACGATCCCACTGTGCGACTCCGCGTCGACAATGGTGGTGCGGTCGTGGGTGGTGGTGACGCCGGCGACCTCGTCCGGCCGGTGCTCGACCCAGGTGGTGGCACCGAGGGTGGTGTCCACCTCGACCCGGTCGGCGGTGCCGGCCGCTCCGTCGACGTACACGGCGGTGCCGACGCCGGACCGGGCACCGGGCAGCAGCAGCGGCACCTCCAGCAGCACCGTCCCGCCGCCGTCGCCGATCACGACGGTGTCGCCGGCACCGTCGAGCACGTCGAACGAGACTCGGGTGCGGTAGGCGACGTACCCGCTGGTGTTCTCGACGATGACCCCGATGCTCGCGGTCGCCGAGCCGAGTCGACGCACCGGTGGGACGATCGTCACGCCGGATTCGACGACTCGCAGCCCGCCGCCGTCTGGCGCCTCGGCGGACGGGCCGGCAGTGCCGGTGAGCGGGCGGTCGGGTGCCTCGATACAGGAGGCTGCCGGGTCGGGCTCCGAGTCGGGTGAGCAGGCGGCGGTGACAGCGGCAGCCGCGACCAGGACGACGGCGAGCGCCGCCGGCACGGTTGGCCGGAGCCGGATCGATGCGGGCATGGCGCGCCTGTTCCCCACTCTTGAGCCGATGGACTGCCGCGGTTACCCCAACGTACTACATGGACACATTCCGTACGTGGTGCAGGGAGGTTGCGGTGACTCTAGGTGAGGATGATCAGTCTGCTGAGCTCCTGTCGCCAATCCGTCACTTTCCGGTACGGCTCAGTCGGCGAGCGCCTGCTGGCCCTGCCGCAGCGCGGCGGCCATCGCATCCCGGTATCCGGACAGTTCGGCACCGTGCCGGTCGACCGCAGCGTCCAGCGCCTTCTCCCACGCCAGCCGCTGCGCCTCACGCAGGCCGGTCCGGTCGGCACATCCGGCGTCTGCGACGGCGAGCCCGATCTCCTTCTCCCGAGCCACCTCGGCCGGCCACGGGCCGCCCTCCGGCACCGGACCGCCCGGCCGCTCACCGACCGGGTAGTGGAAGTACTGGGCGAAGCGCCGGGCGTCCGCCGGGTCGAGCAGTTGCGGCTGGCCGGCCTGCTGGAGGCAGTCCGACCAAGCGGCCGTCGCCGAGGTCACGGTCGGATCGGCGGCGTACCCGGCGCGCGCCGCCTCGTCGATCACGGTCACCGGGCTCGCTGGCGCGGCGACCTCGCCGTACACAACGGATCTGGCCTCGCCGACGCAGCCGCCGAGCGTCGGGTTGCCGGCGTCGTCGGTGAGGGTCTCGCCGTCGGCGGCGCCGGTCAGCGCCTCCAGGTAGCGGCGCTCCTCGGCCGGTGACGGCCAGGTGAACCGTTCGGTGGTGGCACCGGCACCGGCCTCGGCGTCGGCCTGGTTGGCGGTCTCTGCCGCTCGGATGCCGTACCCGTTCGCTGTTGCCTGGTCCAGCGTCGGTGACTGCTGCGGTGGTACGACCGCCGGCCCGGGAAGCCCGGCCGGGAGCTGCGCGGGAAACCGATCGATGCCAGCATCACGCAAACACGCCTCGGTGAGCCGGCCGACGACGGTACGTACCTGCGGGTCCATCTCCAACGCGGCGGCGAGCAGCGGATGCTGGCCCGACGCCGGATCGGCTCCGGCGGGCTGCCCGCGCGAACCGGCCGGCGGCTCGGCTGCCTCGTCGGATGCCGACGGCTCCGGTGAGCAGGCCGCCAGCATCGCCAGTACGCCGACCATCGCGGCGGTGGGCAGCAGCTTGCCGAGGCGTTCGTGGTGCAGCATGTTCAGACCGTCTCCGTTGATCATTGTTGCGGGTCGTCAGGGGGCGCGCAGTGCTGGTAAACCTCGGTCCGAGTGTCGGCTGCGGCCGGCGGCAGACTGCTCGGCAGCAGCGTCGACCCGGGGTGCTGGCCGGGCAGGCAGGCGGACGGCGAGACGGTGGGGTCGAAGCCCCCGCCGACCACCGTGCCGGCCTCGTCGCGGAACACCGCGCTGGTGCCGACTGAGGTCCACTTTCGGCAGTACGGTGAGTGGACCTCGTAGGTGACCGTAGCGTCGATCTGGTCCGTACCGTGCCGCCGGGTCTCCAGATGCCGGGTGGTGATTCCGCCGGCCGTGGTTGCCGCAGCAGCGTCTACGGCCGCGTCCCGGGTCGCATCTGGCGTGTCTGCGGTCGCTGTCGCGGTCCAGGTCGCGCCGGAGACGGTGGCGTTCACCCGGGCGACCTCGACCCGCTGGCCGTCCTCGGACCGGATCCAGAACTGGCCGCCCACGCCGACACGTTCGCCGGGGAGGATGACCGGGATCTCCCGGGGCTGGTCGAGGATCGTGGTGAGGACTGCGGACTCACCCGCACTGTCGAGGACGTCGAAGGTCACCAGGGCGCGATGCGCGGTGTGCGTACTCGTGTTGGCGACGACGGCGCCGATGCTGACCATAGCGTTGCGGGTGATCGGCGCCGAGCTGCTGCCGAGCTGGGTGAAGCCGGACTCGACCACGTCGAGCCCGTTGCTGTCCGGCCCGTTGCCGTCCGGCGCGGCAGTCGCTGTCTCTGCCGCCGATGGTGTCGCTCGATCCGGCGGTCCGACGCACGGCGCGGTGGGGGTTGCGGTCGCGTCCGGCTGGCCTCGCATCTGCAGGGCGACAGCCGCACCGGCGGTCACCACCGCGACGAGCACCACTACGGACAGAGGCATGAGGATCTTTTGCCTTAGTCGGCTGGGATCAGGGGCATCCACGGTCGGTGTGGCCATGAAGCGTACTCCCACTTTCCAATGCGGACTGAAGGCGGCTCTGCCACGGTACAGCCTGGCAACCGTCGATGCCGACCGCCGCGCGGCCGGCTGCTCGCCGCCGCCGGTCGCAGGTGCGGGTGGGCGGCGCGCCGCTCGTCATGGCTCCCGGGGCAGGTGTCGCCACAGTCTTGATGCCACAGGTGCATCAAGATGCACCTCCGGCATCAACCCCGAGAAGCACACCAGCCCGCCGGTCGGCTCTGCTGAGGAAGCCAGCTCCGCTACTGGCCGTCACTGCCGCCGGTTCGCCACCGGCGGCCGGGCTCGGGGGAGCGTAGGCAACGGGAAACACTTTCACGACGGGTCGGGGCAGTGACTTGTCCCCGTTCGACAGAATGTCGGACCCACGGGGTAGACATGCTCCGTTACTTCTCACGTCACTTATGGAGTGCCACTGATGTCGCTTGCTGACCGCCTGCTCGACGCGGTTCATGAAGATCGTTCGTATGCGGGGATTGTGTTCAACGGGGTGTACCAGCCGGTGGGCGGGCCGGGCGGCAAGATCATGCCGCCGACTTTCCCAATACCCGACCGGGAAAAGGTCGCCGCCCAACGCGAAGGCCGGGAGCCGGTGCCGTACGCGGTCGAACGCCGGCTCATCGACGAGACGCTGTGCGACACCGTCATCGTCGACCAGGTGCCGTCGCAGGCCAACCGGGTCGAGGAGGCGTTGCTGGCGGCGCGTGACGGCGGCCGCCTCGACCTGCCGATCTTCGAGCTGACCATGAAAGAGGAAGGCGTACGGCTGACCTCGCTGGACTTCCCGCACCGGTACGCTGACGCCTACCTGCGCGACAGCGACGTGGACGGCGAGCGATTCGACAGAAGCCCGATCGGCAAGGCGCTGCGCTCGACCTCGGCCATCGACGTACGTCCGCTGTACCAGCGGGAACCGTACTCGTTGATTTTTGGTGCCTGGGATTCGCACCGCAAGGGGCGCTGGCCGAAGTTCCCGCGCGTCTACTCGTCGTCGATGTTCGGTATTGACTGGTCGATCGGGGATCGGCGGGCCGGCAAGGTCGACCCGGTCAACCTGACCGGCGCCATCGACGACAAGGGCAAGGCCGAGCGCGACTGGCGTTTCCTGCCGGAGGGCACGAAAGCCAAAGGCGGCAAGCTCAGCGAGATTGGGCATGGGCACATCGCGCCCAACACTGTGCACGGTGGGGTGACGGTGCGGGAGATCCGGCGGTACGGCTGGATCTCGCTGGCCGGTCTGGAGCGGCTGCGTTTCGGCGATGCGTCGGCCGAGGCAGCAACCGCAGCTCGGGCGACGCTCGCCGCGCTGGCCCTGGTCGGCGACCGGCTCGCCTTCGGGCGGGCCTCGCTGTGGCTGCGGTCCGGCTGTGACCTGACCCGCCACCGCGAGACCGTCTCCTTCGAAGGCGACGGCGGCACGCTCGACCCGGTCGACGTGTCGACGGCCGAGGCGATCGAAGCCTTCCGGGAGCTGCGCAGCCGGGCAGCCGCCGCCGGGATCCGGATGGACGACGACGTCATCGCGATCACCCCGATCAAGCCGCTGGCTGAGGCGATCCGGCACGCCCTCACCCAGTCCGTGGCAGAAGAGGCGTAGGTCCGGTGGCGCTGAGTATCACCGTACGGCTGAGGCAGGCCCGCTACGACGCGGCGGCGACCACACCGGTCGACGCGGAGTGGCCTCCGCATCCAGCACGTCTGTTCAACGCGCTGGTCGCGGCCGTCGAGCACGGCAGCGGCAGCCCGGCCGAGGCCGTCGACCTGGCGGCGCTGCGCTGGCTGGAGCAGGCCGGCCCACCCCTGGTCGCGGCGGTCGCACCGACCGACGTGCACACCAGCGTCCGCAGCGGCTTCGTGGTCACCAACGCGACCGAGGCCAACGCTGGCAGCACCTTCTGGCCGGGCCGTACCAACCGATCGAGCAGCCGCAGCAGCGCGCTGCCCGCCGACGACCGGGTCGCGTTCGTCTGGCCGGCCGCCGAGCCCGACGACGGCGTGCTGTGGCGGCTGACCCGGCTGGCCCGGCGGGTGCCGTACCTGGGCCGGTCCACCGGCAACGTCGAGATCACCGTGCACGACGAGCAGGTGCCGCACCGCCCGAGGTGGACGACGTACCGGCCGACCCGCATCGGCGCGCCGGGGTCGATCGAGCTGCGGGTGCCGTACCCCGGCTACGCCGACCAGCTGATCGACGCGTACGACAACGGGCAGCGGGCCTGGGAAACCGCGCGGTCGATCGCGTACGCGGTGGGCAGCCCGCCGGAGCCCGACGAGCCGCCACCGCTGGCCGACGCGACCGGGCCGTACCGGACGCTGCTGGTGTGGCCGGTACGGCGCGGCCACGTACCGATCCGCGGCGACCGGATCCTGCAGGTCGCCGGCCTGCTGCGACGTACCGTGATGGACCGGGTAGCCGACCCGCTGCCGGCCCAGGTCAGCGGGCACGGCGCCGACGGCCGACCGCACCTGGCGTACCTGCCGCTGCTCGACGTCGGCCACCGCCACGCCGACGGACACCTGCTCGGCGTCGCCGTCGCGCTGCCCACCGACCTGCCCGACACCGACCGCCGGGCAGTGCTGGCCGGACTGTTCGGCGCGACCGGCGACGACCCGATCCAGACGCTCAACGGCAACCAGTTCGGCCCGGTGCAGCTCGCTGACCCGGCCGAGCCGCCGACCACGTGGGGTGTGCGCGCCGACCGGTGGACCGGGCCGCCGTCCGGCGCAAAACAGTGGGTGACCGCCAGCCCGATGATGCTGGACCATTTCCCGAACCGCAGCCGCAGCGCCGCCGACATCGTCGCCGACGGGCTCGTCACCGCCGGCTATCCCCGGCCGGCGTCGGTGACCGTGCTCGACGCCCCGGTGCTGCGCGGCGCGATCAGCGCACCCCGGCGCGGCACCCTGCCGAAGCAGCGGCCGTCCCGACCACTGGTGCACTGCCGGATCAGCTTCGCCGAACCGGTACGCGGCCCGGTCATCGCCGGTGCCCTGCGCTACCTCGGCTGCGGCGTGTTCGTCCCAGAGGTGCCCGTTGCCCAACGATGAGCAAGCGGAGCGAACAATGCCCGGCACCGGCCGACAGGCCACCATCGAGGAGCTGACCGCCGCACACTTCGCCGACTTCGTCGCCGAGGCACACGGCGGACGCCGGCCGTTCCCCTGGCAGCAGGCCCTGATCGACCGGATCCTCGCCGACGGGCGCTGGCCCGACGTCATCGACGTACCGACCGGGCTCGGCAAGACGACCGTGCTCGACGTCGCCGTGTTCGTCGCCGCGCTGCGCCCCGACCTCGCGCCCCGGCGGACGTTCTTCGCCGTCGACCGGCGTCTCGTCGTCGACGAAGCCCACGAACACGCCACCGCCATCCGGGAGGCGCTGACCGGCCCCGCCGGGCCGGTGTGCCGCGCGGTCGCCGACCGGCTGCGCGCCGTGGGCGACCCGGGCGAGGTGCTGACCGTCGCCCGGATGCGCGGCGGGGTCACCTGGGACCGCGTCTGGTTGGAACGCCCGGACCGGCGGGCGATCATCACCGGCACCATCGACCAGGTCGGCAGCCGGCTGCTGTTCCGGGGGTACGGGGTCGGTGAGTACGCGCGCAGCATCGACGCGGCACTCGTCGGCACCGACAGCCTGATCGTCGTCGACGAAGCCCACCTGGCCGCCGCGTTCCACACCACCGCCCGCGCCGCGTTCGACCTGGACCGGTGGCCGATCGCCCGCCGGCCGGTGCTGGTCACCATGTCGGCGACCAACCCGGCCGACGACGACCGACCGGCGGCATCCGACATCGGTACGCCACCGCCGGCCCCCGACATCGGTACGCCGACGGTGCACACGATCAGCACCGCCGACCTCGACCACCCGGATGCGGGGCAACGGTTGCGGGCCGGCAAACGGTTACGCCTCGTCCAGGTCGACACCAACCGGCGCAAGGCCGCCACCGAGGTGCCGCAGGTGATGGCCGACCTCGCCGTACGGCTGGCCGACCGGGGCGTCGTGGCCGTCGTCGCCAACACGGTCGCCCGCGCCCGCGCCGTGTTCGACCGGCTGCCGGCCGGCACCGACGCCGTCCTGCTGACCGGGCGAATCCGCCCGATCGACCGGGACCTGCTGCTGCACCGGCACTACCAGCGGATCAAGGTCGGCCGCGACCGCTCCGACGACCGCCCGTTCATCGTCGTGGCTACCCAGACGATCGAGGTCGGCGCCAACATCGACGCCGACGCGCTGATCAGTGAATCAGCCCCGCTGCCGGCGCTGATCCAGCGACTCGGCCGGCTGAACCGGCTCGGCGAGCACAACGCACCGGCCCCCGCGTACCTGGTGCACGACAGCACCGTCGACGCCGACGATCCGGTCTACGGGCCGGCCCGTCTCGCCACCTGGCAGTGGCTCGCCGGCCGGATCACACCAGCCACCCCGGCCACCCCCCACCACGGCGAGTTCCGCGACGTGTCGCCGGCCGCGCTGCGCGACCTGCGCGCGCAGGCCCCGGCTGCGGCCGTCACCGCCGGCGAACGGTACGTGCCACTGCTCAACCAGGGCACTTTGG
>Ga0207773_100078_pt1 | contig 92561 bp, 68 predicted proteins | sample TtaePargueraPR_2_FD_187281 | JGI IMG/M metagenome (GOLD analysis project Ga0207773, IMG submission 187281) | Aerobic enrichment media microbial communities from Bioluminiscent Bay, La Parguera, Puerto Rico - Tt and M1 (3) (SPAdes) | ecosystem: Environmental > Aquatic > Marine > Unclassified ...
AGAGTGATCCACCGTCGCGAACAGCCTTTCGTGCCCTGACCCGAAGCCGCTGACAGAGAGGAGCAACGAAAAATGCAGTGCCAATAGTTGACAGGTCAATCCATATCAGGAGCCTGCTTGCAGGCGATCCGTCACCAATCCCGGTAATGGCTGCCGTCCAGCGCCTTCAGGTCATGTTTGACGCGGATATCGAATACATCGTCACCGGACCAGATTTCGCTGTCATGGTCGTCCTGGTAACCGCGGATCTCCCAGTGCTCGAGCGGATCGCTTCCCTCCTCGGCGAAAGGGTCCGACGGTATCCGGCGCAGGTAGCGCAAAACCTTGTCGGCGCCGCCGGCGGCATCCACCCCCTCCGCCAGCGCCTCCAGTGTTTCCGGGAAACAGTCCCGGCTGACACCGGACTGCGCCGGAGAGAACACCCCCGCACGGCAGTCGTCGTTGAAGCGGTCTATGGCCTCGCGAACGAGCATCAGGTTTTTCTTCAAGGCCACTTCCTTCGAGCGCCGGATACCCACATCCACCACCGGCAGCGCAACGGCGGCAAGAATCGAGACAATCGTCAGGCAAACCAGCATTTCCACCAGGGTCAACCCAGCGACGGCGGACGGTGTCCGCGGTGCCGGACGCGCGCCACGATTTCCCGTACTACTTTCCCCCGTATCCATGCGCAGTTACTCGCTGACCGTCACCCGGGTGCCGCCAGTTTCGATTTCAGCCTCGGCCCCACCGGGCCCGGCCACGGCGGCGGAGCGGACCAGCACGAAACTGCGGCCGCTGCGCTTGCCCTTGAACAACACCTCCAGCGCCTGCAGGTCGGCAACCTCTCCGGTTCGCACTGTGAGGGTGTTGCTGCCATTGAAATCCACGCTGGTATCGTTGACCGGCGATTCGAACCCGACGTAATCCAGGATCGCGGGATTGAAGACCAGGTTGAAGTTCAGGTCTGCCTTGCCCTCGTCGACGCTGGCAACAATGGGAATGGACAGGTCCTCGTCCACGCCGAGGCTATATTCTTCACTCCCCGGCCGCACCGATATCCTGAGCGGCTTATTCCCCCCGGGCGAATCGGGTTGCGTGTTGCCCACCGGCGCCTCGTGCCGACTGGCCACCCCTTCGGTCTTCGCGGCCATTTCTCCTTCAAAAACCACCTCAAAACTCTCCTCACCAGCCTCCACCATCACCGGCGGTTGCTCGGGCCTGCGGAGCTTCAGCCGGCTCAGGGCGGTGGAGCCGCCGAGGCTGATGCGGTTCTCGGTGCCGATGGAAATGCGGCTGGCGTGCTTGACCGGGGCGCTGCGCACTACTCTCGGGGTGATCGTCAGCAAGACATCCGTCCTTGCCTCGCTGTCGTCACTGGACTCGAACAGCGCACTCACGCCCGGGATTTTGCTCAGCCCCTCGACCCGGGAAAAAGTGCCCCGCTCCTCTTCGCGAATCAGGCCACCCAGAATCGCCGTCTCACCACCACGCACATGCATGACGGTCTCGGCGTTGCGGGTACCGATGCGGAAGGCGGGCTCATTGGCCGTCCCCAGATTCTCCCCCAGCGAGCTCACTTCCAGGGCCAGGTTGATGGTCACATAATCGTCGACATGCAACCTGGGCTCCACTTGCAAGCGAATTCCGATCTCCTGGTACTCAAAGGTGGTCCTGGTCTGCCCGGTGGCATCCTGTATCTGCGCCGAGCGCAAGGGCACTCGGTCGCCGATATGGATCTTGGCCTTTTCCCCATCCATGACCCGCACCCGCGGGTTTGCCAGCGTGGTCGCGTCGACATCCTGCTTGAAAAAACGCATCGCCACGGAGGGCACATTCAACAGTGCGTTATCGGCCAGTCCACCGAGGATACTCCCGGTTACGCCGGTCGGTTCAATGGGCAATCCCAAGGCATAACTGCCGTAGTCCACACCCAGACGTTCGGCGTTGCTCAGGTTGATCTCCAGGATCTCGACCTCGAGTACCACCTCGCCACGGGGGCTGTCGTGCTGGGAAATCAGCAGGTCCACGATATCGAGCTTTTCCGCCGAATCCCGTACCAGCAGGCTGTTTGCCGACTCATTGACGGTGATCTTGTTCAGCTCGAGCGCACCCTTGATGATCGAAACCATGTCCTTGGCGGGGATATTGTTCAGGTGGTACGTGCGCAGATGCAGGTTGTCGTACTGCTTTCGCCGATCGGAGGAATCGGAGAACACCAGCACAGTCGATTCGTCGATCACCTTGAAGGCATTCTTTGTCATCGACAGCAGCGTCAGAAACGCCTGCTCGAACCCCACCTGTTCAACCTGGAGGCTGACTGGCGTGTCCTTGACCGAACTGTCCACAATCACCGTCACGCCGAATGCGTCGCCGATAAACCGCGCCGCGGCGGGAAAGTCGATCTTGTCGAAATCCAGGTCGATCTTCAGGTCGCGGTTTCTTTCCCGGGCAGTGGCATCGCGGATCACCGCGTCAAAGTACTGCACTTCATCCCCATCGGGAGAGAGTGCCCTGGCCTTCTCCAGGAACTCCCCAGCGGCAGTGTAATTCCGCGCGTCCACGCTTTGCCGAAGCGCAAGAATCTCCTGGGCGTAGGCGCGGGAGGTCTCGGCGCGCACTAGCCTGTCCTGTAAGTGCTTGTTGTGCGGGTCCACCGCCAGGCCTTCCCGGTATCTATCGATCGCCATGGCGTAGCGCCCCTGGTGCAGCGCCTCATCGCCCAGGGCGGAGTAGTATTGGATGGCATTCAGCTCCGCCTCCCGCACCACCATAGCCAGGCGCACATTGCCCGGGTCTCGCTGCAGTTGCTCGCGGCCCGCCAGCACGCGCTCGCGGGGGGAAGTAATCCCCTCCAGGTATTGCTCCTGCACCTTCGGGCCGGAAGCACAGCCGGCCAGTATGCCAACCAAAATTAACTTACGAATCACTGCGAACCACTGCCGGCAGCGCTTTTGAGATAAACTCTCTTGTCATCAATTCTCTGCACCACAAACTTGCCGTCGATCACGTCGCCCGGCGAGACAAAGTAGTGTTTCCCCCTATACTTCACCAAACCTTTCCTGACCCCGGCAATTTCCGCCACGGACAAGAGTTCAAATCCCAGCCCCCGGGTCGGCCGTTGCGTTTCCTCCTGGCCGGTAGCCGGCTGCCCGGCATCGCGCTCCCCGGACGTGTCCGGTCCAGCCTCGCGGCCCGCGGATTCCGGCCGCGCTTGCACCCGATCCGGTTCGCTTTCCCGGTCAGCCTCCGGACCCGCTGCAAACAGGTCTACTGCGCCGATCCGGTAGCTCCGGCCGAAGCTGACCACTTCCGGCGAGGCCCCAGTGGCGGAACGGCTCCCCGTGGACGCATGTCCGTCACCCTCGGGCCAGTACTTGACCAGATTGGCCACCAGCAGCGCCACACAGACCAGGGCAGCAGAAATTTTTTTCATTGCGACTCGCCGTAAAGGCCAAGCTCGACGGAAATGGACAGCGCACTTCCCTCCTCGGCCTTGAGTTCCACCGACTCCACCAGGGCCATATACCCGATGGTGTCCAGCGCGTTGACAAAAGTGGCGAACGGAACATACTCACCGACCAGGCCCAGGCGGCCCGAGACCCGCCAGGTACCCGACTCCGAGCGTTCGATATCCCCGTATTTTTCCCGGCGCATGACGAGCCCGGCGCTGCTCACCAGCGAACCGATCTGCTCGACCACCGATGAACTCCGGTAAGGCCGTGCGATTTTTTCGTGCGCCCGGTCTATATATTCCCCGTGCTGCGCCACCTGCTCGAGAAACCGCGCATCCCTCTGCAGGCGATTGTAGCGCCCCAAGACATGCCGGTATTCCGCTTCAGCGTCCGAGTGGCGCTCCCTGGATGGCAGGTAATAAAGAAAACCCACCGAGGACACCAAAAAAAATACCGCTAAATTGCCCCAAAAAAGCCAGCGAACCGGGGAAAAGCCCAGCAATATACGCAAACTTTTACTTTTTTTCTTCAACATGAACCAAGTACACCTTGTTGCCCTGGTCATCGACCTCGCTGGATTCCAGGGTGACATCCCAGCCACCACCCGCCTCCCCCGGGGCCGCCAGCGACCCAATCCAGGCAAATAACTGCTCTGGCTGGCGGGATGTCACCTTTACCCGGACAAGCCCCTTCTCCCGGTCAAACGACAGGGACCGCAGTTTCAGGCCGGCTGCGTGGCTGGCCTCCAGGCCTTCCAGCACCGCCTCGAGGCGCATGCCCGCGGGAACGACCCGCTTCAGGGCAGCCAGCTTTTGCTCGACCTTCGCCGCCGGCTGGTTGAGCGCCAGCTCCTCACCGATCCGTTGCGATGCGCTGGCATAGCGCTCTGTCAGTGCGCGAACCCGGGCGGCCTCCTGTTGCAGGCCCGCACTTCCCAACAGCATCCCCAGCAGGGAAACCAGCCCCGCCAGTAACAGGGCCCCCAATCCGAGGGTGGTAAGGGCTGCGCGCAATGGCCAGTCCCTGCCGGCCAGGTTGGCAATCGATGTTTCCATTACGGGATACCGTGCAATGCCTTGTACACTGTTTCTTCCTTTACCGATACCATGCTGCAAGACTCGCCGAACAGGTCCGACACTGCTTCAGCAAACGCTTCACTGACCGTGATTGCCGGCCGCGCGTCTCCAGCGAAGGATTTGCCGAAGTGCCTGACAAGCCCCGCAAATTCCGCCAGCTGCGCGGGCGAATCGCCACCGGCAACCACACACTCCACATCGGACTCGGCATGAGATCGCTGAAACACCAGTTGCCCTTGCACCACTGCGATATGGGACCACCAGCGCCCCAGCCCGAGGCACATCAAGTTGAGCGGTGCCGGGGAGGCCGCGACTCCCAGAGCAAATGCGTGCAGCGTCGGGTGCACCCTGGCAACCAGCGCCCGCTCTTCCAGCTGCCTTAACAAACCGGTAATGCTGTCGTGGTGGCGGAAATATTGAATGTGATGCTCGGATGTGAAGAGGTGAGCGGCCTGCTCCCCACCGGCCCCTTGGAAAACCTGGCCAGCCTTCCACAATCCGAACTCCCGGCGCCTGCGCCCGGTAAATGCATCACTGATGGCCCAGCGGCGATAATCCACCAAATGATCCGGAAGGTACAGGGACAGGTGCGGGGCCGTCATGCCCTGCTCCGCCAGCGCACGCTGCAAAAAACCCGGTACAACGGACGCCGCACTTTGCAGGTCCGGCCCGATTTCCCATGCAAAGCGGGCTGTCGCCCAGGTCGCACCGACCCAGCGGGAGAGCCGCGCCTCGACACGTCCGTCGGCGAGGAATATCGACGCCCTGCCGTTCCGCCGCTGGTAGGACTCGAGCAGCTTCCGCTTAAGGTAAGGTAACACGGTCGATTTCACTCCTGGAGGTCAGGCCGGTACGGAGCAGCCGGACCGCGGCGGCCCTGAGGCTGTTGTCCTGACTGATACTGGCGGCAAGCACTTCCCTGCTGTTGGGGCTCGCGCTCAATTGCGCGCGCAATTCGTCGGTGACCTCGATGACCTCACAGATAATGGTTCGCCCGGAATATCCCGTATCCGCACACTGTGCGCAGCCTACCGCCGCATATTCGGTCCGCTCCGCGGCTTCACCGGCCGCCTGAGTCTTACAGTGTTCGCACAGCAGGCGGATCAGCCGCTGGGAGACAATGCACTTTACCGCTGTAAACAGGGAGTTCCGGTCCAGGCCGATATTCTCGAGCCGGAAGAGCACATCCCGGGCGTCGTTCGCATGCACCGTACTCATGACCAGGTGGCCCGTCAGGGCAAGCTGGAGCGCTATCCTGGCCGTCTCCTGATCGCGGATTTCGCCCACCAGAATCTTGTCGGGGTCGTGCCGCAACAGCGAGCGCAGGCCCACGGAAAAAGTCAGCCCCTTGTCTTCATTGACGGGAATCTGCATGACGCCCGGGATCTGGTACTCCACCGGGTCCTCGATGGTGACGATCTTGTCGTGGCCGGTGTTGATCTCGCTAACGGCCGCATGCAGTGTGGTGCTCTTGCCACTGCCGGTAGGCCCCGAGACCAGGACCATGCCATAGGGGGCATGAACGGCCTTGCGAATAGTCCGCAGGGATACGCCTTCAAGGCCGATATCCTCCAGGCCGTGGCGCTCGAGGGACTGGAGGGATTTCCTGTTGTCCAGCACTCGGATCACCGCGTTTTCGCCGTAGGCGGCGGGAATGATGGAAACGCGGAAGTCGATCTTGCGCCCCTGGTAAACCAGCTTGAAACGGCCGTCCTGTGGCACGCGCCGCTCGGAGATATTCAGGTCGGAAATCACCTTGATACGCGAAACCAAGCGGGGACCGATGCTCGCCTCAAGGGGGTCCGTTGCGGGATAAAGCTGGCCGTGGATACGGTATTTTACCTCGATGCCGGCCTCGTAGGTTTCGATATGGATATCGGAAACCTCCCGCGCCAGCGATGTCACGATCAGCGTGTTCAGCAGCTTGACCACCGGTGCATCGTCGAGCCCGCCGATGGCATCGATATCCTGGAGCATTTCGCCCTCGGCGTTCTCCACCACCAGTTTGAGGGCCGCGTCAGTGGTGGCGGTCCTGAGCTGCGCCCCGGCACGTTTCAGGTGCTCGAGCACGGACTTAAAGCTCTGTTCGGAGCAGTGATGGATGAATACCCGGCTCTGCAACCTGTCTTCGGTTTCCTGGTGGACAAAGGGATCGTAGTCGGCGTAACTGGCCACGTACCGCCGGCTGCCGCTTTTATGCAGCGGCAGGCATTTCCGGTCGACCCACCAGCGAGTGTCCGCGGCCCCTTCCACAAGTGCCACATCGATGTCCTCCAGGGACAGCGGCTCCGTCATTTCAGATTACCTCCGCCATCATAAAGACCGGCATATACATGGCGATCACCACAGTACCGACAAGTATGCCGATCACCAGCATGATCAGGGGTTCGATCAGGGACGTGAATTGGGCGATGACATTGTCCAACTTTTCCTTATAGCGACTGGAAAGGCCCTCGAAGACACCCGCAAGATTGCCCGATTTTTCCCCGATTTCCACCAGTTTCAGATCCCGCTCCATAAAAAAGCCCGTGCGGGCCATAGCCTCGCCCAGCCCCGCGCCATTGTTTACCTCTGTGCAGATGGTTTGCAGCGAGGGACCGATATGCGCCCCCTGGAAAGAGCCCGCAACCTCCCGCAGGGCCACCGCAACCGGCGTACCGGAGCGGATAGATGACTCCAGCATCCCATAAAAACTGATCAGGTCGGAATAACGGCGGATGCCCCCGTAGATGGGGATGGCAAGCGACAGCCTTGCGAACGTACTCTTCACACGTCCGGAGCGGTCCAGCTTCCTCAGGGCTACGGCAGAGACGGCAAAGCCAACCGCCATCGCAACGACAAGCAGCGGCAGCCCCTCGGAAATCGCTATCACAGCGCGGGTCAACCCCGGCAGCTCCGAATTGAAGCCTCGCAGCATCTGCTCGAACTTTGGCACCACAAAAACGAACAGCACCAGGATGGCGACAGCCACGGTACTCAGCAGGAAAACCGGGTATGCAAGGGCCTGCCGGATGGACTTCCTGACCTGGAGACGCTTGCCGATCAATTCGCGGTAGGCATCGAGAGCATCGACCAGGTTGGACTGTCGCTCCCCGGATTTCACCGCCCTCAGGAAGTCGCTAGAGAAAATCTCGGGGAACCTTGCGCAGGCCTCATGCAGGGATGAACCTTTCTCGACATTATCCGCGACCTGGCGCAAGTGACGAACCAGCTCGTTGCCCTGGTCTTCCTCGCAGAGAATGGCAAGCGCGGCGGTAAGCCGGATTCCCGACCGAAGCAACGCAACCAACTCTTCGGCCAGGTCTTTCAATTCAGCATCGGTGACCTGCTTGCGCCTCAGGGATACCTTGCGCGCGGGCTTGATCTTGATTAAAAAGACACTCGCCTTCTCGAGTTCCGCACGGGCCTGCTGAACGCTGGACGCAACAATGACGCCGGCAAACGGCTGTCCGTCTCCCCCAAGGGCCTGATAGTGGTATTCCGGCACTGCGACATCCCAGCCAACGTCGATTTCGACCAAAAAAATCGCGCCAACGTTAGCACAAGAAAGCCCCTGAGCTAAATACCCGAACCCGACACAGCACTACCCTCGTGCCAGAATTAGGCCAAGCCAAGCTGCCAATTGTGACAAAACGGTAACTACTCACCCCAACAATCCCCTCTCCCCCTTGGGGGAGAGGGTTAGGGAGAGGGGGGGGAGGAGTTACACAAAACGAAAAAAAGGAAGGGCTTTGAAGCTGTCCAGCCCGATACTGAGGGGCACTTTGCGCACCGTGTTAAGGCCCAAGACAACCAACAGACGTGGCTATTCCATTAATTTACTGTACAAATCCTCCTCCAGATTCAGGAAAGACGAACCGCTCACCTTCTCCCCCCAATAGCGCCCAATCTCCGGGTTGTCGTTCAAGTGAGCATTTGAGTTGGCAAAAAACCCCCCGCAATTATGGGTCTGCTCCGCGCTCCACATTGGCGCGTACTCTGAATCATTCCAACGCTCATTGATGTAGGAGAAAGCCCGCACAACATCTTTGTTTTGCTCCAAATGGATAAAGAATTTATCTATCCACTCTTTAACGCCATCCGGGCTCCGTACAACATCCAACTGCCGGGTGCAAACACCTGAATGGGGAGTCACCTCTGAGATAAATGCCTTGAGCCCTTTTTCCCTGGCAAATTTGAGTTCGTTGATACCCGGCGCAGCAGGATCGTCGGTAAAATAGGAGTAGCCCACCCAGTCGATGTAGCTATCATAATCGCTATCGGGCTCAGGGAAGTAAGCCTCGAGGGTTTCGTAACTTGCGTAGCCAAATGTTTGCCACACATATGCCACATTATCTACCCCGCGCGCGTCCAGGAAGCGCCGGATGTATTTAAATGCCGCCCGGTAGTCATTTGGCTCATAACCACTCCACGCCCCGTCGAACTCATACCCCACCCGAAGAAATACCGGACGATCGCCAATTCCGTTTAGCCAGCTGGCGAATTTTTCAAGCTGGCCATCGAATTCTCCACGGGAAACCCGGGCTATAATGCAGTTTTCCGCTCCGGTACACGGCTCTCCACTGGGTTCCCACGGCCCCCCGAGATACATTCCTATCGTTATGGCCGCCTGCTCAAAACCAGGCTCTTTCAGCAAGCAATCTACGCACTGCTCACCCGCCCCCCAGTTTGTCGCTTTCAGAAGCCCATCGACACCCTGGTATTGAGCCGGGAAATCCGGCGCATAGCCGGGATATGGAGTGCCTGGCTCCTGGAACGCAACATAGTCGCTAAAGCCAACAGGCCTGGGGACACCATCAAGCCGGTAATAGGCGCGAGTAGCCGCCAGATTCTGGCCGGCAAACACAAGCACCCGACCATCCAAAGGTTCGTACCGAGAGGCAAATGAGGGGGCAGCCGCTAAAGCCAAGAGCACACCGAACATGAGGGGAAACCGCCAGTCACACCAAGTAAAGGTTGAATTCATCTTTCCACCGATTTATTCAAGACTATTGAAATGGCCAGCTTTTAGGCCGCTACACTTTTGAAGCAATGGGACCAAGATCGCCGCGTCTCCGGCGGCGAGGCCTCTGCCCCCAAACTGATCAAAATTCACCCAAAACACATCCTTTGCTTGTCCGTTATTCGTTTCGCGGGAGCGGTTCCCGTTTTCGCCATACATCTCGATACCGCCAGGCCCGTGATCATATTCATATTTGGCGCGGACGAATACCCCCGGATGTATCGGCGCAGAAAGGGCCTTGCTTTTGGTGGTACTCAAGTTTTCAGTCAAGATTTGCCCGTGACCAGCCTGGATACCGGTGCTCAAGTCGCGAGGCAACTATAAGGCTATAAGACCACGATCATTTATAGCGATAATTAATGACGCAATTCACACACCTCTAACGTCTTTGGTTTAAAAGCGGGCCCGGGAAGCTGCCTGGCAGGGAAGACAGGCACCTCAGTAAAACGAACAGATCACTGCGCAGAAGAAACTGGAAGGAAATGGACAAGCTGAAAGCGGCCAACGAGGACCTGTTCCTGGAGCTCTCATCGGAAAAGCCGAAGCTGCTGAACTTCATTCGCAAGCGCGTGCGCAATGCGCAGGAGACAGAGGACATCTATCAGGAAGCCGTGGCGCGTTTCGCCGGGCAACTTCGGGCGGGCGGACAGCCCGACAACCCCATCGGCTACCTGTACCGCGTCGTTATCAACATCATCAATGACGACCTGCGCCGCGGACAGTATGCCGACAGTACAGAGCCGCTGCACGAGGGTATCAGCTGCCAGGGCCCACAGCCGGAGCAACAGGTCGACGACCAGCAGCGCCTGGCCCTGTTCGTCAAGCAGCTGAATGCTCTGCCGGCCACCACCAGAAACATCATCGTAATGCGAAAGCTGCACGGAAAGACCAATGTGGAGATCGCCGGGCAACTGGGCATATCAGTGAAGGCAGTAGAAAAACAACTCAACCGTGCATTAAAAGCCATTGAATCCAAGATGGCGCAGCATTTTTGACCTCCGGACACCTGGTCATTGCAAACTTGAAACTCCGGGAGGTGGGAACCCTATGAACAGAGAATACAAACTCAAGCCAGAAGAAGAAGAAAAAATCTACCACTGGCTGGTACATGGCGGCATGGACTCGGCGGGCGCCGAAGGGCGCGCCGATTTTGAAGCCTGGCTGCAGGAAAAGCCAGCCAGGCGGCACAGGGCCCGCGCGGTGGAAAATATCTGGAACCATCCCGATTTCAAACAGGCCCTCACTCTGGTCGACAGCAGCCGGGACACGAGGCCGGCACCGCTGTGGAAATCGAAGAGTGCGGCCAGCCGGCCCTGGTACCTGGCTATCGCCGCGGGTTTCCTGATCGCGATAACAACAACACTGATTCCCAACATGAGCACCTCCAGCAAAGCCATCAGCCATATCTACCAGACGGAGCCCAAACAGTTGAGCAGCAACCGGCTCGCCGATGGCAGCACCCTGGACCTGAGCGCAAACACCAAGGTCGCCGTGCACTACACCGAGCGCCGCCGGCGCATACGCCTGTACAACGGCGAGGCCCAGTTCACCGTCGCCAAGGACCAGCAGCGCCCCTTTATCGTGGAATCCAGGCAGGCTTCGGTACAGGCCCTGGGCACCGTCTTCAATGTGGACCAGCGCCTGGGTGTCACTGAACTGACCGTGCTGGAAGGCAAGGTATCGGCGAGCCCTATCCGACAGCCCGGCACGGTGGTCACGGTATCCGCGGGTGAAACACTGCGGATCGCCGAAAACGCCACCGGCGCCGTCAGGAAATTCGACCTGGCCGGCTACAAGAGCTGGATCGACGGCTACGCGCAGGTGCAGAACCTGCGCCTGTCGGAGCTGCTGGGGGAATTCAACCGTTTCTCCGATATTCCCCTGGTGGCGAAAGGCCATGACACCGCCAACCTGCGCGTCAGTGGCAGCTTCGACCTGAAAGACATTGAAAACAATATCCGCATCGTCGCCAGGCTGCACAACCTGCATGTCGAGAGCAGCGATTCGAGCATAGTACTGGAAGCGCCCGAGGCGGAGGCGGTTGAGCGCCGCAACCCGTAGCAGCCCCTCTCCCCCAACCCCTCTCCCGCAAGCGGGAGAGGGGAGCTACATTCAAAAATCCACCGCCAGGCGCAGCTCGTATTTCCTGCCCTCGCGGTAGAACAGATAGGTCTGCCCGCCCTGGGTATACCGATGCTCGTCGTCGAGCAGGTTATCCACGACCAGGGTCCCGTGTACCCCGGGCATAATGCGCCAGTTCCAGGTGAGCGCCAGGCTGTCGTGGGTGTTGCGGTACACCGGCGGAACCTTGTAGGTATTGCTGACGATAAAGAGCTCCTCCCCCGCGCGCTTGTACAGCAGCGACACACTGCGGTCGCTCTCCAGGTGCCGGTACTGCAGCTGCAGGCTGCCCAGGTAATCCGGCTGGCCCTGCAGCGGCCGGCGCTGCCCTCCCGGCTCCAGCTCCGGCGGAATCTCCACTTCGGAAAACATATTGGAATAGCTGGATTTCAGCTCCAGCTTGTGGGAGCCGGCAAAAATTTTTTCGTAATCCAGTTCCAGTTCATAGCCGTAGAGTGTCGCGGCGTCGGTGTTGACATAGGTATAGATATCGAAGGTGCGGTTGCCCTCGATCACCGGGTCGAAAAACACCCCCTCGATGGCATTGTCGATACGCTTGTAAAAGCCGAGCAGCTTGGCCTGCAGGCCGCGGTCTTCGTCGTCGAACTGCCAGCGCAGATCCCAGTTCTCCGCCGCAGCCACTGCCAGGTGCGGGTTGCCGGTCACCTCTATGCGCAGGTCGATATCCTCATAGCGCCGCGGCATCAGCTCGTTGACGCTGGGCCAGGCCACCGTCTGGCTGTAACCCAGGCGAAGATCATGGCCATCGAATGGGGAAAAATTCACCGCGGCGGAGTAGAGGTTCCGGCGGTCGTCCAGCAGCGGCACCCAGGCCTGCGGCTGCGCGTCCCAGAAATCCGCCTTCACGCTGTCGCCTTCCCGCCGCATCCCCAGCAAAAATTGCCAGCGATCCCCGTAGTGGGTATCCGCCAGCAAATAACCGGCGCGGTTGCGGTGTTCGGCCGCATAGAAATCCCCGTCCAGCTCCGGCGGGCTCAGGATCAGGTTCAGGGTGTTCTCCAGCAGGAAGCCGTCGGAACCCGGCTCGCCGAGAATGGTTTCCGGGGTCAGGATATCGCCGGGATTGTTCCGCTCCATCAGTTCCCGGTCGGCATCGATGTCGCCCTTGGCGATAAAGGTGTAGCCCAGCAGGTAGCCATCCTGGCGCGCGCCCAGCGCCTCCAGCCCCGCTTCCACCTCCCCGGACCAGTCCGCCCCCAGCCAGCGGTAGGAGACATTCAGGCCCGCACTCAGGGTATCCTCGCGCATATCCTCCCAGCCCACGCGGAAGCCGCCGTAGCCGGGGTCGAAGGTGTAGGACGAAGAGACGCTGTTGCGCAGGTAGCGATAGCTCACATCATAGGGGCGGGAATAACCGGAGCGCGCGGACGTCAGGTGCCAGTCGACGGCGATATTCTCCTCGGGCCCGACGAAGTGGCTGCCGTAGAGCTGCCTCAGCGCCATCTGCATTTCCGTCCAGTTGAACAGGCTGCGCAGGGCTCCGCCGCCGTCGGTGTCACCCAGCGCGTTATATTCACGGGACTCGATCTGCTCCGTGTGGTTGTTGCTCTGGCGCAACAGCAGAAAATTGGCGCCCAGGTGGTGCCCACCCTCCAGGCCGTAGCCCAGGGCCAGCAGTGCATTCGTATTGATGAGGTTGTCCAGGCGCCGATGGGTCGAATCCTCGGTGGCGAAAATAATATCCCGCTCCCCGCCTTCTCCATCCGGCTCGACAACACGCCGGTTCAGTACCTGGGAGTGCAGGTCCAGCTGGCGCCACTGGTTCCGGTAGCCCAGGGAGGCGCTGACGCCCCAGCTGTGGGAATCCCGCTGCCAGTAGCGCCCGCCGCTCAAACTGAAGAAACCATCCGCCCCCGCCTCGCCGTTGTAGAGACCGTAGGCACGGGGCACCGCCTCACCCGCTGCCTCCCGCTGTGCGGCGGGCCAGTCCTGGGGCCTGCCCAGTCTGGCCCCATCGGCAATCGCCTGCGGTAAGTCGCGGCCGCCGTCGTCATAACCCAGCCAGTCCCTGTCGCCGACGTAGCCGCGGATCACCTCCGCGCCAGTGGTGCCGCTGCGGTAGCCGCCGCCGGAAACCAGGGTCAGTGAATTTTCCTCGGGAATGCGCCGGGTCTCGATATTCACCACACCGGCGCTGGCATTGCCCGGCGCGTCGGCAAACACCGATTTGCGCAGGTCCACGTGGTTCAGGATATTGACCGGGAAGATATCCATCGGCACCCGCTGGGTGGACGGCTCCAGGCTGGGTATCACCGCCCCGTTGAGGCGCACCGACTGGTAGCGGCCGGCCATGCCGCGGATCACCGCGTAGCGCTGCTGCTCCATCTTCACCCCGGAGATCAGCGCCAGCGCCGAGCCCAGGTCGGTGATGCCCAGCGCATTGATGCGGTCGAAATCAATCACCGCATCCGCCCCGCCCCGGTAGTTGCCGTAACTGCTGCCGATCCCCGTCTCAGCGCCGCCGCGGTCGAAACTGCGCCCCACCACGACCACTTCTGCCAGCCGCTCCCGTTCGGGATTCTCTGCGGGAGCCTTCGTTTCTCTTTCCTGTGGGCGGTAGACCACCAAGGTATCGCCGATCACCTGGTAAGACAGCCCGTGCGGCTCCAGCAAGCGGCGCGCGCGCCATTCCAACGGCCCGCAATCCGGCTGCGGCGCAACGCGCACACCGCCCACCAACACGGGACTGGTGACCAGCCGATAGCCGAGATCCGCGGCCAGCGCATGCAGCGCAGACATCAGGCTCAATTCCGTATTTGTCACATCGGCAGCGGCCCCTGTCACACAGGGCTGCGCAATGGCCGGCACGGCCGGGAAAAGGCCGAGCAGGCCAAGAAAATGGCACGATAGCACCAGCGGGTGCAGTGGGAAGACAGAGGGAATATCCAGAAGTTACCCCGGCAACCGCTTATTGGGAGGTTTTTGATTACGGCCCCCCGATGGTCGCAAAGGCATATTGCGAAAAAATGACAACGAACGGTGAACATCCGTTAAAACCCGCTCCAGGAAAAAAACGCGACACCCATTGTAGGAGCGGCCGTTGGCCGCGATCAGACCAGCCGGCGCCATATAAATTCAAAACAAATCACAGTCACCAGCCCCCCACGATCCCCCTGTCATTCCGGAAACCCCTCTGTCGTCATCCCGGCAACCCCTCTCCCGTCATTCCGGCGCAGGCCGGAATCCAGACACCGAGAAGCTGCACACACCCTCGATCCCAAAAATAAAAAAAGCGCAGACCAGGCTGCGCATAAATTGGGGGCGCGGGGTCACGACATACCGCCGCCTGACATTCTCACTGCCAAATGGGAAGCGAACCAATGGAGAGAGAAACATTCCTTTCCTTGCATAGGCGGCCCTCGCACAGTAAAGGTCATCACAACACCCGCAATATTAAAGACGGAATTCAATTCAGATGGCGACAAGTGACCATTCGTTTTTCTTTAAAGGCTCGCACTGGACTCCGCGTCGGCAAAGATCTGCACACCGCTGAAGTTGTAAGTACCCATGGGCTCGACGCCCAGCAGGCAGCTCAGAGTTTGCAGCGGTTCTTTGCTCAGCGCCGTCATGATCACTTTGTATCCGGCAGACTCGCCAAAATTGACCGAACCCTTGTAAGCACCGAGGGGCGCGCGGTCGCCAATGGCCGGCTGCAGGGTGATGAAATCGAGCCCGCCGTAGGTCCACTGAACAAACTGGGTCAGCGAAAAGCTCTGCAGGGCACAATTGGCAATGCCACTGCCAGTGAATGACACCACAGCCTCGGCGCCCTCGACCGGGCCATTCTCATCCGTGCAGGCGGAGATAGTGGCCTCACCGTAAACCTCATGCGCGCCATCCTCCGCAGTCAGCGGGCCCTGGAACGACAGGTAACCGGAGATGGCACACATCCGGCCAGTGACTTCCTGAGCCTGTACGGAACCGGCAGTAAACAACGACGCCCCCAGAACAAAGGCAGCAAGGCCAAAAATTTTGGAAAGATTCAAAGCAGCAATTACTTTTTTCATTACAAGCTCCATTTAATGGAATTAGATAGATAGTGTTTATCAAAAGAGAACTTCAGACAGATACCCTTGGAACCGCTTATCCACAGGTGACCGATAAGCTACACAAGAAATATTTCAACCGTATTCCTCATTAAAAACAAATAGCTATCTAAAACCATAGGAAATGGAAAATAGAATATTAAAAACCGACCATAGACGACAAAACAGAAAGATGGCGACATTAAATTTATATTTAATAACCGCAACTACTTCCACCTTGTAGGAGCCTGCTTGCAGGCGAACAAGAACAGAACTCCGCAGCCATTCGCCGGGCACATCCCTGTGCCCGGCCCTTCGGGCAGCTTTGCTGCGTCAAATCGATCCAGGCGATTTGATCGCCTGCAAGCAGGCTCCTACAAGGTGGTTCCCTTGAGCCAAAGCGGGTTTTTTGAGGGTAAGTGGTCACCACCAACCAAACAACAAACTACAGGAAATGAAATCAATAACCCCATAGAAAAAAAAGCGCAGGCAATACTGCCTGCGCCCAAGAAAGACCGGAGTCTTACTTATGTCGGATCAGATCATTCGCAAGACGGGGCTGACCAGAAGGAGGAGGCGGTGAAGCCGGTGGCGCTGGTGTTGGAGGACGGCATATCCCAATTGGAGGGATCGCCATCAACGGGGGTGCAGCCGTACTCGATGACACTCCACTGACCGGAAGCGCTGGCATAGGCACCGCTGGTTTCGTCGCAGCTAACCGCATCGTAACCAACACCCACGACCACGTTCTGGAAGGTAGCGTCGGTACCTTGCTTCAGTTTGAAGGGTACGTTGGCCGGGGTTCCGGTACCGATGTAATCGATGCTCATGCCGTAGATGGTGCCGTTGGCACGCGGCAACGCATTATCGTTGTCGGGGTTGTTGGCCAGCTCCAAAGCGAAACCGGCGTTATCACCCTGGGCGATGCTGACGTTCACCAGGAAGCCCTGGTAGCCCAGGTCCCAGTCGACGCTGTCGTCCTGGTTGCAAGTCATCCACATATTGGTGATTGCGGCATTGCCACCAAAGAACTCTACACCGTCGTCCTTGTTTTCATGAACGTGGATATTGTTGATGGTGGTAGAGCTGTTTACGGCGTACAGGGTCAGGCCATTGATCTCGTTGCCATCTGTAATTACATGGCCGCCCTCGGCGATTACCACGTATTCCAGGGTGCCGCTACTCATGGTATTGGGTGCAGACAGGTGCCCGCTGCCGAAGTAGGCATTGCCCACGACACCTTCCATGGTGCAGGTATCACCCATACCGCCACCGCTCACAGCGCCGCTGGGACAGCCGTTGCTCTCACCGAAGCCGGCGATGACCAGGCCACCCCATTCGCCGGCACCGCTCATGTTGTCGTCCAGAGAGGAGAACACGATCGGATCATTGGCGGAACCCTGGGCATCGATCTGGGCACCGCGGGAAATGATCAGCGCGGACTCACTTTCCTGGGCACCGGCGATCTGGGCACCGGCCTCGATCTTCAGCACGGTTTTGTCGACGGTGCTCGGGTTGGCGTTCTGGGCATTGCCGTTACCGACAACAACGATGCCCGGCAGGGTCCAGACGATCGGATCAAAAGTGAAATCGCTTTCCTTCGCCAGCACGACAGTATTGTTGCCTTCGACAATGGAAGTCGGGAGTTCACAGTTGAGATAGGTTCCGCCGTTGAAAGACACCAGGCCTTTGGCCGTGCCGTTTTCGTTACAGTCTTCATCAAGGCCCAGGGTAACCTCCGCGGCATTGGACACAGAGGCCAGCGCCATCAGGCTCAGAGACAGGATAGTCTTTTTCATGAGAAGGTCCTTCCAAGTTTATTAATCCAGAAATTTCGCAGAGGACTCTATGAACGTCTCTCCGCACAAACAAGTGATGATTGCATTTACCGGAAAAAAACGACTTCCAGACAAAGCCGGATCAATTCGCAACCGGCAATTAAAGACTACAAAAATACTGTGAAGGAAATAATATACAACCAGAACAAATAAAAAAGTTAACCCACCCCAAAAGCAACGAAAAGTTATAAACAGAACGCACAGACTCTACAAACACAATTACGCGACTTAATTTTTTGTGAACTTTTAAATACAAACTTTACGCAAACCGAGAAAAAATACATATAAAATAAAAATGCCATAAACTATGTCTTCCACTTAACAACCTCATATCAATAGATAAAAAAGCCCCGGAACAATCCGAGGCAAATCACACTTCTCGCTTATCCAGGTGAAACCCCTGGAATCAGTCCGCCGCTATCTGGTATCCGGCATTGATCGGGATAAAGTAATCCAGCACACCAAAATAATTGGTATCGAGGATAAAGTCGCGATTCACCGTCTTTGATTCCGAGTAATCCAATACTGCCTCACCCAGGTTGATCACGTCGGGAGTCGCATATCTGCGGTTGCCCCAGCCGGCAAACCGGACGACCCCCTCAACATCCGCATAGTTTTCTTCTCTGGCGAAATTACCAATCGCCCAGTTAAAGCGATAGATATCCGCGTCTGCCTTGCGACCTTCCACTGAAACGAGATCACTGATGGTGCCAGCGATATTGGTCACAGTTTCACTGGTAAAACTCGCATTGAATGCCTGCTCCAGCGCGGCGCTATTGGAAAACTGTGTACAGCCCAGCGCCACCTGGTCGAATATCACCGCCTCGCCCACCAGTGCCTCGACACTGCCGTCGGTCTTGACGCACAAATCCGGCGCCCAGCCAAATCCAATTGGGTAGGGGTGGCTGGTGCTGTAGCCGAGCTCATATTCGCTTTTTTTACTACCGAGCACGCTGTTATGCAGGTAGAGACCGGAGCCGCCCGACAGTTCGATCATGGCACTCAATGCATCGGGGTAACGCTCGGGAGTGGCTTCCCTGTACTCCAGGGAAAGATTGGCAATGGTCGGCGCGGAGCGGGGCAGGTCGTTTTCGTGGCCCGCAAAACCGTTGATGCCGTGTATTACCGGATGAAAATGCGTGGTGGTGTTGCCGCCGTCAGTTTCCTGGTAAACGGTGCGGTAGTTGCCGCTCGCATCGGTGCCCGCAAAGTTCATCCTAGTTTGCATAGACAACCACAGGGACTGCAGGGTGCCCTGGTAGCCGTGGTTCCAGCGGATAAAACCACCGCCCACTAGACCGCGCGAACTGCTGGAACCGGAATCCATATACAGGTTACGCATATTGACCGCACCGCCGTCGATCTCGATCGCAGGTTTGCCGAAACTCTCCTCGGCTTTGTTATTGAGGTCACTGGTAAAAGCGAAATTGTGAATCTCGCTACCGCCACCGACGCTGTTCAGCTGGACGCGGCCGTCCTCCATTTCCAGGTTCTCGATCCAGAGGTTGCCGTGGCTGTTGTCGTAGCCGCCGTAGTAACCGAACTCGCCCTGGATATTGCAGACGTGGGCGCCAGGCTCAGCCATGGCATCGGGGCACTGGTTGTTGCGGCCGAAACCGTCGACGACCAGGCCGCTCCAGGGTCCCGTTCCGCTCAGGCCTACCGGCCCCAGCATATCCGTATCGGCATCGCCCAACAGCTCCACTTCGCCCAGGGCCAGCAGCGCGCCGCCGCGGGTGATATGCAGGCCGCCACCGGCAGTGGCCACAACATCGGCGGAGGGCTTGATTTCCAGCGTGACCGGATTCTCTTTCATTGCTTGCAGCTGGGCCGGGTCGGTGATTTCAAAATGCCCCTCACCGACACGCACCAAGCCGTTCAATAGCCATACTGTGGGCAAGGGATCTCGAACCATTGTTGCCGGTATCCCAAAGTAGTTTACTTCTTCGGTAATTTGCTCGCCGCTCTCTGCCGCCAGCCTGTCCTTGCCGGTATAGGTACTCAGCACCAGATCCTCGTTGAGGGTGCCGCGCAGTCCGCAGACCGTGCGATTGGCGAAGTTGTTAACTGTAATTCCAAAGTCGCTCCCAAGAAAGTACAGCGTAACGGAATCCTTAGATATGAAAGAATAATCGTCTTCCAACACACCCATAAAGTCGCACTCAGCGGCCAACAGCACGCCGACGGAATCACTCCAGCCCAGATACCAGTCGTCTATCGAGTCGCGCACCGAGCCCATATAGCCCACGCCGGCGTTCAGGTACCTGGCCACAGCACCGGCCAGGGTGAAGTCGATACTGGACTCGATGCCTGGGATATTCTCACCGCTGGCAACGAAGTTACTGTCCAGCACCGCGGACACCTCATAGACCCCGGAACGGTTTCGCGTGGCAGTGGCGAAATCCATACCGCTGTCTTCGTCTTCCGCCGGCACCGTGGCGTCGCAGTCGAGCACCACATTGTCGAAGTAGACCTGTGCCGGGTCTGTGTGCTGCAGGTCGGCGGTGGACTGGTCATCGATATCCAGGCAGGTGTTGAAGTCCGCCACCACCGAGTTGTACAGCAGCAGGCCGGAACCCTGCTCCAGCAGTATGGCGGTGTCGGCACTGTCCGCGCCCTTGACGGTGATATTGGCCATCACCGGGCGCGAGCGCGGGACGGCGTCGTGGTCGGCGGCATTGTTGCGACCGTGCAGGGCGTGGCCGAGGCTGTTGTCGCCGGACTGCAAGATGGCGTACTGCAGGGTGCCGCGGTAGCCGTTGCTCCACTGCACCTGAGTACCGGTCACATCGGATACCAGCAGGTTGTCGATATTGGCCGCGCCGCCGTGCAGGGCCAGGCCGTCGCCAGCGGAATCGGCAATATCCAGGTAGTTGACCTCACCGGCGGCGCTGACCTCGTTCAACGCCAGAGCCGGCCGGCCGCTGCCCGCTTTCAGCAGGCGCAGGTAGTTGATATCCACAAACTTTTGTTGCGCAAGCTGGCACACCTCGGTACTGGCACAGCTGTCCGCCAGGCCGTTGACGGTGATACCACCCCAGTTTTCCTCCAGTCCCTGCGGCTCCAGTTCCACCGGGTCTTCCGCGGTGCCCAGCACCCGGAAGGCCACATCCGGATTCACCGTCAGGGCCGAACCGGCATCCATCAGAATCCTGGAGCTGCCATCCATGATCACCTGGTGCGGCTCCGCCAGGGCGGCCCCCTGCTGCGTCGCATCCAGTGCGCTGAAATCGCTGCCAAGGGCCACGGCGCCGTTGATGCGCCAGGCAACCAGTTCACCATTGATGTCGTCATCGAAGTAGAGGTGACCGGCAACCTGGCCCTTCAGTTCGCAGACGTTGTAGCTCGCCTGGCCGATAGTGACGGTTTCGTCCAATGGCGTGCCCACGCCGTAGCAGGGATCGTAGTAGAGGCCGAACTCGTAACCGTTGATCTCGGTACCGAAAGACAAACGGATCGAGTTGGCGCCGGTCACACCCGAGATGGCCGCGTTATCCACTTCCAGACTGAAGGTAAGGTCCGGGTTGGCCGTATACACATTACTGGCCTGGGCAAGGATCTGGCCCGCATAGTCGACGCCGTCACCGGCAGGCACGGTTGTCTCCGTGCAGTAGAATACGCTGTTGCTGACGTTGACCTGGGTGATGTTATCGCCGATGGTCAGGCAGGTGTCGAAGCCCTGCACAACCATATTGTCGATACTGATATCACCGCCGCCGGCCAGCTCGATCGCGGTGCCGGCGTTCAGGGATTTATCCACCAGCGTCAGTTCTCGGATTGCAACACCGTTGCCGCTGCTGTGTCCGCGCAGCGCCGCCGCATCGGCATCGTGGTGGACAATGGCGCTACCGTTGCCAGTACCCTTACCAAATTCACCGGAAAATCCGCTATGCCAGTAGATGGCATGGCCCTGATTCCCCAATGCAGAGCTGGATACATTTGCGGCTCCACCGATTAGCTCCAGGCCGTTCTTGGCGCTGTAATATACACCGCCGCCGATAACACTCGGGCCTCTGTGCGGTGCGTTGTGGGTGAGCGCCGCCGTGAGAGAAGTACCATTGGCGGGCTCGCCCCCGGCCTCGGCCACATAGCCTGTGAATCCTGTGTCTTTATTCAGCAGCGCGCTGGCTTCGCTGGTCTCCGCCTGCGACAAGCCGCCGAAGTAACCCCAATCGCCTTCCACATTGCAGAAGTTGGTTGAACTGGCGTTGGTGCCGCAGTCCGGGTGCCAGCCGATACCGTTGACGACCACACCGGCCCATTCCCCGCCACCGGTCTTGTTGTCGTCGATGGATTCAATATTTGCCCCAGCCTCCCCATTGCGGTGGACAACAACTATCGTGCCTTCCCGCGCATACAGGGGCATGCTGGTCGACGACCTGACGCTATAGCGACTGTCTTGCTGGAATTCGGCGAGGGTTGTGTAGGTTTTGCTCTGGCCGATCTCGTAGACACCATCCAGCACCCACACCAGCGGTTCGAAGTTGTGACTGGCCTTGAGTTTTACTTCACCGACCTGGCCGACATCGGTATCGAGCAGGCAGGCCCGGGTTTCCACCCCGTCGACCATGACGGGGTCCGTGGGCGTGCCCACCACGCCGCCTACCACCACCTCGCACTGCTGCAGGCTGATTTCCAGGGAGTCTTCCTGGGCGATATCGTCTGACACATCTCCCTCACAGGCGGCCAGCAGCAAGGCGCTGGCGGCCAGCAGTAGTCCGCGGGGGAGCGACGGGAATTTTGTTTTATCTGTGAACATTGGATCACCTGGTTGTATCTGGTCTTGAAAATTTTGTTCGGATTAAAACTCGTAACTGGCGGAGAGCTTGAATTTGCGCCCGGACTTGTAGCTCAGGTAGGGCACATTGAAGTCCGCATATTCGAGGTTGTGTTCCTCATCCAGCAGGTTGTCCACCGAGGCGGCGAGGGAAAGGCCGTTGAGGAATTTTTTCTTGTAGATCAGGCGCAGGTCCGAGTAGGGCAGCCTGTACACTTCGCCCACGAGGTCCCCCTTGCTGTTGGCAATAGCCAGTTCCTCGCCCATCTGGTTGAAGACCAGGGTGACTTCCTGGCCGGTGTCCACATGGTCGTAGCCTAGTTGCAGGTTGGCGATATATTCCGGCTGGCCCTGCAGGGGGCGCTCCACCTGGCGTGCGAAGCTCCCCCCGCTTCCTTCAGTAACATTCGCCGAGGAGGTTATATCGGTATAGTTGAACTGCACGAAGAGTTCGTGCCCCTGGTCCCGGCCGAGCACAAACTCCCGGCGCAGGTCCAGCTCCACACCTTCCACTTCCGCCTGTTCGGCGTTGTCGAAGGTGTATTTATCGTATACCTGGCCAGTGCTTAAAAAGCGGTTTTCGATGGCATTGGTGAGTTCCTTGCGGAACAGGGCCAGGGTGACGGATTCCCTATCGGACGGATACCACTCCAGACGCAGGTCGACGTTTTCGATATCCGCCGGTTTCAGTTCCGGGTTGCCTTTGTACTTCTCCAGGGTTTCGATATCGTTGAACTCCCGCGGTATTATTTCAAAGACTTCCGGCCAGTTGACGGTTTCCGACCAAGCGGCGCGCAGCTGCCAGGCGTCGTTAAACATCCAGGTCAGGCCCAGGGAGGGATTGGTGCGCTCCTTGTCCATCAGGTTGGTGAGCGGCTCGGGGGTGTAGGCGTACAGCTCCGCATCCAGCTTGAAGGTTTCCTTACGCACTCCCAGGTTGACCTTGAGTTTTTCCAGGATATTGGCCTCCACCAGGGCATACTGGGCAGAGGTTTCCAGCTCGGAGATATAGTCGTCCCCGACCATGCCCACATCCTCTTCCGGCTCGATGCTGAAAGCACCAATAGATATGAGCTGGCCATTGCGGCCGTCGCCTGTAGTGCCAAGTATATTTTCCGGCACGAGGAACCTGCGCGGATCGGGAATACCACCGTCACTCACTGTGTAACCGTCACTTCCCGTTCCAACGTAATAGTACCGGGTGACATCGCCCTCCCGGTCCCGCTGCAGGGCGTTCATGCCGGCTTTGAACAGCAGGGAGACGCCGCCGATCTCCTCGACGGGAAGCTCCAGGTCCAGCCGATAGCCTTCATTATCCTCCTGCATTGTTTCCCAGATGTTGTACTGATCACCCGCGTTATTCATGAACCTGTAGGCTTCAGAACTGTTATTGGCCTCGTAGCTGTACTGGGTGGCGTTGGGGCGGTCGTACTCGGTGTTGGCGGTCATCGCCTGCCACTCCAGGCCCAGGTCACCCAGGTAGAGAGACCAGCCGCTGTCGGCAGAGATATCCAGGTTGTGGGCGCCCCACAGCTGGTGGCTGACTAGCTGCTCCTCGATCCATTCGACGCGCTGCCGCCAGTAGCGCTGCGCATCCGGATTGGTTTTCAGGCCGGAGTCCTCGCCGTTGCGCAGGCGTTCCACGGCATCCCAACGAAAGTTACGAAGACCGGAAGTCGACAGCTCCTTTTCCAGCTCACTGGAATTGGTGGTGTGGCGCAGGGCGATATTGTTGAGGCCCAACCGGTGGTTCTCTGTGATATCCCACTGCAGGTTCAGCATGGCGCTGAGGTCTATCACATTGTTGGTATCGAGGGTCTCGGCCTCGCTGTCCAGAATGAGGAGTGTTTCTGATCCGTTTTCATAAGCACTAAAGCGGCTATTGTCCTTGGTGTTGCTGCTCCACTTGTTGGCGTAGCGCAGGGCGCCTATCAGGCCCAGGCGCTGTTGGCCCAGATCCCAGCTGTCCCCTCCGTTGAAGCTGAGGCTTGAATCCATTTTGGCTTCGCCGTAGTAGATGGCATTGTGGGGTATGGCCTCGCCCAGGGCTTCGATCTCAGCGGGTTCGAAGCCAGCGCTTGCGTTCCTCTTAACGTTCAGAAATTGATCCACGGTAGGCCTGAGGATATCCGGCATCTCGCGGCTGCCATCGTCCATACCCAGCCAGTCCCTGTCCCCCTGGGTGCTGGACATCAGCATATCGTCGCCGTGGCTGTCACTGCGGGTAGCGGAATAGGAGATCTTGAAGAAGGCCTCCTCGGGAATGTCCTTGGTGCGCATGCTGATATGGCCGGCGGTGGCACCGAGGGGTACATCGGCGGTCGCGCTCTTCTGCAGGCTCAGGCCCTGCATAATGCCGGCGGGGAAGATATCGAAGGGCAGGTCGCGGCGCGCCGGGTCCGTGCTGGGCAGGGTGGCGCCGTTGAGTTCGGTGGACTGGTAGCGGCCCTTCATGCCGCGCACTATGGCGAAACGGTCGTCTTCCATGGAGACGCCCACCACCCGCTTGAGGGCGCTGCTCACCATGGAGTCGTCGAAGCGGGATATCTGCGTGAAGTCGATACTGTCCACCACCGAGGAGGAGACGCGTTCGATCTCGATGGAGTTGCCCGGCAAGTAGCGGCCCATCACCTGGACTTCCTCGATACCGCCGGTGCCGCCCTCGGCGAAGGCATCCACCGCGGTGAGTTCCACTTCCACGGCCAGGTTCAGTTTCGGCAGCACGCGCAGTTCCCTCAGGCGGCTGGCCTGGTATCCGGGGTGTTCCAGTTGCAGCTGGTAGACGCCGGGGGCCAGTTCCAGTTCGAAAGCGCCGTAGCGGTCGGTGACCGTCCGCTGTCCGCCGCCCACCACTTTTACGGTGACGTTGCGCAGCGGCTGTTCGCCGCTGGCGGTGGTGACGGTGCCCTGGATCAAACCCGGGGCCAGGTCGTCGGCGGCGATGCTGCGCAGTTGTGCGCCTGTACCATCCAGGCCGTCCAGTTCAGACAGGTCCAGTTTCTGGATGGACTTTACCGTGCGGCCGCTGGCGGACTCGGCGTTGACGGTGATCACCGCCGCCTGGCTGGCGCCGATGGTGAATTCGTAGGGCACCATTTGGTCGGCGATGCGCAATTGCAGCTGGTGGCCGCCGCCGGGCAGTTCGTCGTACCAGAATTTGCCGCTGGCGCTGCTGGTGCCGAGTGTTTCGCCATTGAGCAGCACGTCTGTCTGCCCCGCGGGTTTGCCATCGATAAATAATTCCAACTTGAGTGCCGCCGCCTGCACCTGCCCGGCAATGGCCATACCGATGGCGCTGTACAGCAGCGTCCTTGAAACCTGGAAGCTCATGCTATCCCCCAAAAAAGTCTGAAAATTGAAAATGCAAATTATTGATTTCGCTTTTTGGCGTTGCGCGACAAAAACAACCCCTGCGAATAACCAAGCACGCACGTTGGAATCCCCAGGCGGGCCTGGAGCCAATGTCCAACGCACTAACAGACGGGGAGACGGCGGATGGGCGACAGGCGGGAGATTAAGATTTGGTGAAGCTTTTGTGGCAGCTGCTTCATCTTTCTAGCTTTGCGGCGTAAGTGGTTGATTTTTCGGCCGGAGGCGGGCTCGGGAAAACTGTAGGCGCGGCTTTCAATTCACGTGTTCAGTGACTCGTCGTACCGGCGCTGGCCCGTATTCGGTTCGGGAGTACCTGGATGCCGGCCTGCGCCGGAATGATGATAGAACCTGTTCAGTGAATGCGCTTGGTGCTTATCCGCGCTAGGGGCTCCGCCAGCCAAGTCCGCACGGAGCCCCCGCAGCCAATCGTTCGGCCGGGGAGGCGATGCTCAAGTCGTGGGGCAACCCTCTTCACTTTTGGATATATCCGGCGCACATACGGCATCCAACCTGGCTTTCATCTGCTGCGTCAGACGCGCGATCCCAAGAGCCCGGCAAAGCTCAACAAACTGACCGCGGTCGTTACATCCACGGAGAATCTGGGTTAACTCCTCCGCACAGATGTAATCCAGCTTTTTGGTGTCTTCATCTCTTCCCTCTGTGCGGGCAAATCGCACAGCGGAACTTCCATCCAGATTGGGCCAGTAGAAGCTGCCCACATCTTCTTGCGTGGTCGCTCGGTTCCCTTCTGCCGCCTGTAGGACTCTTTCGCGGATTTGTCGCCCCGCGCGCTGAAAGCCGTGTTCACGGGCTATTCTCCGCACCAGGATTTCCTCATGTATAGGACCTTCGTGATCGACCACATGCAGGACCATGTCCCTGAGCAGGGCATCATAGCTTGGCTGATAGAATTGCTCCGGATCGAGAGGGAAACCGGATAAATTTGCCCTGGAATAGCGGCTGACAATGCCGTCTTCCTTCGCACCTGGCTCTTCCGTGGGGATTCCTCCGGATTCTATTTCGGGAGCGGTGCCCCCAACTGCAGCCTCGGCCAATGCAGTCTTCCGCGCCCTTTCTTCTCGTACCTTTTCCAGATGTTGGTCCAAAGCAACATGGAGTTCCTCAAGCGCTTTGGCACGGTTGGTCCACCAGTCTGTGGACCACACCCGGAACAGGGTCCAACCCAGGCCTTCGAGAACCGCCTGGCGGATTTTGTCCCGCTCGCGCGCATAGGCCGAGCTGTGATACATGGCGCCGTCGCACTCGATGCCCGCGAGATAGAGACCCGGCGCATCCGGATGCACAATGCCCAGGTCGATACGGTATGCGGACACACCGATCTGGGGATGGACGGTCCAGCCCTTGTCCTGCAGCGCCCTTGCCACCGCCACTTCAAACGGAGACTCGAAGTCCCCCATGGAGCCGTGCACAGCGGCCCCCAGCGCCGAAGCGCCCCGCTCCGCGTATTCGAGGAAATGCTTGAGATCGGCAACCGCCCTGGCCTGTGTCCTCGCCAGGTCAATACGCTCCGGCGGCATGGTGGAAAACACCACCATCTCCGAACGCGCGCGAGTCATGGCCACATTCAGGCGGCGTTCGCCGCCGTTTCGGTTGAGCGGGCCGAAGTTCATGGTGACGTGGCCGGCTTCGTCGGGGCCATAGGTGATACTGAACAGGATCACATCCCGCTCGTCGCCCTGCACCGTCTCCAGGTTCTTAACGAATACCGGCTCCAGGGTGGCCTCCTCGGAGAAGGCCCACTCGATGGACGGGTCGTCCGCGCGGGCCTTGTCCAGCAGGTCCTCAATCAGGGTCTGCTGCTCCGTATTGAAAGTCACCACGCCGATGGATTGAGTGCGCACCGCTGGATCGGGGGATGCCAGGCGCCGCACTATCTCGGCCACTATGGCCTTGGCCTCGCCCTGGTTGTGACGCGCCTTGCCGCGGGCATAAAAACCCTCCGGCCGCACCAGTGACACCCCCTTGTCGGGATGGACAGGTGCCGGGAAAGTAATCAGCGAACTGTCGTAATAGCGACTGTTGGAGAAAGCGATCAGGCTTTCCCGCCGCGAGCGGTAATGCAGGTTCAGGACGCGCTGGGGAATACTGGCCCCGATCAGCTCGTCTAGAATACTCTCCAGATCGCCCTCGGAGTCTATATCGCCATCTGGGTCATCGTCCGAGCGGGCAAAGAAGTTGGTGGGCGGCATCTGCTTGGGATCGCCTGCGACGATCACCTGCCTTCCCCGCGCCAGGGAACCCACCGCATCCCAAACCGTAATCTGGGAGGCCTCGTCGAAGATCACCACATCGAACAGCGCCTGCCCCGCGGACAGGAACTGGGCGATCGACAGCGGCGACATCATCAGGCAGGGTGCAAGATTGGTGACGACTTCCGGAATCGTCTCCATCATCTCCCGGACGGGCTTGTGCCGGGTCTTTTTCTGCAGCTCATGGCGCAGCACGCCCCAGGAAGAGTTGCGCTTGATATCCTCGGGGTCCGGGATCTGGCCCGCGAGTTTGGCCGCGATGTACCGCGCCGTCAGATCACTGAATTGCGTATCCAGCGCCCTGAAGTGCTGGATCGCCGATGCATGTTCGGGCGAGGAGAATGTCCTCAGCACCTCGTCCTCGCCGATCACCGCCGACGACCACCAGGCGCAATAAGCGGCTTCGAAAACATCGGCCACCTCACCGGGCTCGACACCGCCGTTTTCAATCGCCTCGACCAGCGGCCCCAGCTGACAGTCCAGCGCCTCGGAACGCCTGCGTACCCAGGCGCACCAGTCTTTCAGGGAAGCGTGGTGCTCCATAATCTCCCGGCAAAGGCTGCCGATGGCGCCGAGCGCCGGGAAACCAGCGGGTAAATGGGCACCGGGTAAATGGGCATCCAGCGCACTGCCGATCAGGCCCTCAAATTTTTCCTTGATCGCATTGAAGCGCTTCAGTGATTCCAGGAACTCTGTTATCACCCGGCCGACAGATGCGTCCGGCGCAAGGAGATCATTGGCATCGTAAAGCAGCGTCCTGATTCTGGAGCGCATCTCGGCCAGCGATGCCGCATCGTCCGCCAGCTTGCCCACGGCATTGCGGGCACGGGAGCCCAGCAATTTGAGAGAGGCCATAGCCTGGGGGTCGGAATCATAGGAATTCCAGCCGCGCAGCCCCTGCAATACGCCGTCCAACCGGTCAATATTGCCGCCGATATCCCGCAGCTGCTTCAACACGGCGATATCGTTATCGGGATCGGGCTCGCCCTGGGCGCCATTCTGGCGCATCCGCTTCAGCAGTTTGCGTTTGGCAAAGAAACTCCTGGGCCACCAGGTCCGGTTGGCCTCGCCCCACTGCCGCTCGAGACTGTCGGCATCGAGTTTCTGCCAGGCCAGCGCCTCGTAGCTGCAGCTGAGGCGAGCCTGCTGGCCGATATAGGCTTTCAGCTGGGCAACGGCCTCTTCCAGCGCGTCCAGGCGATCCGGCGCATCCGGCTCCAGCGCAAAAGCGGCCGGCTTGCGGTAGGAATCCAGCAATACCTGGCCGAACTCCGCGACAGCCCCGAGCCTGGCCAGTCCGACATTGCCCAGGCTTAGGCCGGCGGCCTTTTCCAGTGCCGCCAGATTTCCGGCGAGCTGATCCACACTCGCCTGCAGCAGTCCGGCGGCCTTCACTACCGTTTCCTGCCACTGCGGCCGCCAGTCGTGATTGGCAACGATTTTGAGGGGATGATCGACAAGCTCGCCCACCGCGCTGGCCTGCACGCTCAACAGCTCCGCGGTTTCCCGCAGTTTCTGCAGCTGCCGCTCTTCGTGAACATCGGCGTTGGGCCAGCTCAGTTTCACCTTGGCCGCCAGGTCGCCGTCGCGCACCTTGACGCCGATGGCATGGTGGGCGGTCAGGCCGTTGCGGCGGCGTTTGTGCAGGGCGTTGACCACCCGATTCAGCCGGTTGCGCAGCGTTTTCAGGCGCTCCGCCTCCGCCTGCCAATCTCTTACCTTCGACTGAGAGAAGCTGTTCCAGGAGGTTCGCAACTGCTCCAGCACATCGGCCTTTTTCGCCTTGTTGGAATGCAGCTCCAGGCAGAAGTGCCCCAGACCGATCTCCTTCAGGCGGCGGTGCACCACCTCCAGCGCGGCGGTTTTCTCGGACACGAACAGTACCTTCTTGCCCTTGCCCATCATATGGGCAATCAGGTTGCCGATGGTCTGGCTTTTGCCGGTTCCCGGCGGGCCGATAATCACAAAATCCTTGCCGCGGTCCGCGGTGGCGATGGCGGACATCTGCGAGGAATCCGCCGGCAAAGGGGTCAGCAGGTCCGCGGGCGTGTACTCCCGGTCGATATCACCGGGCTCGGCGAAGCGGATATCGCTCTCGTAGGGCTCCCTGGGGGTTTCCAGCAGGTGTTTTACCACCGGGTTTTCTTTCAGCGCCTCGGCCCTATCCACCAGGTCCTTCCACATCAGGTACTTGGCGAAGGAGAAATGGCCGAGCACTACCTCCTCGACCACTTCGAAACCCGGCACATCCTTGATTGCCTGCCGCACCCGGTTCCAGATCCCCGCGACATCGATGCCGCTGTGGTCCTGGGGCAATTCGCCGTGCAGACCCTTGATGTCGATGCCGAAGTCTTTCTTCAGTAGTTCCAGCAGAGTTGTATTGAACCTGGGTTCGTCGTCACTGGCGGTGATCTTGATGCCGCTGCGCACCGACTTGCGCTCAAGGGAAACCGGCAGCAGGATCAGCGGCGCGCGATAGCGGCGCTCGTCCTTCTCCCGCTGCTTCCAGAACAGAAAACCAATGGCCAGGAACAGGGTGTTGGAGCCGCCCTCCTTCAGGGAAGTCTGCGCCTTGCGATAGATTTCGACGGCGCGTTTCTCCAGCTCCTCCCGGGTCAGATCGACCAGCACCTGCTTTTTCGACAGGGCATCCCGCGCGTACTCTACCTTCAGGTCCTGCCCGGTGCGCTGGCGATAGATCTCTTCGTCCTGGTCCTGAGTCTGGAATTTGGGAAAGGGCGCAATGGAGATCCGCGCCCCCGTTGCCAGCACGTCTTCGAGGGCGCCGGGATCGCCACAGACAAAAGTCAGGCTGGTTTTGCCGGGCTTGTGGTTCAGCAGCGGATTGCGGGCCGACAGGTCCAGCAACTTGCGCTGCCAGCGCTCCAGGCGGCCACTTGGCGTAGTTTCAGCTATCTCGTCGTCCTGAATATCCGGATTTGGTAACGTTGGTGAATCCTCCAGGCCCGGATCAACAACCTCCCCTTCATTTCCGCCTCCAATCGTATTGGATGAGAGGGACTTGAGGCTGATCGGGTTGATGCGGTGCCCCCGCGCCCGGCGAATATCGATCGCCGCGACAAACTCCTGGTCTCTATCCAGGGACACAGTCCCGTTGCCCTGCTGCACCGCCTTGGAGAAAGGCACCGCCGGATGCGATGTGGCCAGCGTCGTTTCAATCAGGATCAGCTCGTTCAGGGGAATGCGCTGGCGGAGAATCTCCGCCTCCTCCACCACCACGCTGGACAGATCCTCCGGCTGCAGCCAGAGCCCCACCAGCGCGTGCCCTTCCGTCAACACCACCAGGGGATTGAGCCCCGCCTGCTCAAACGCGGCCGCAAACAGCAGCGTGGTATCCAGACAGGTGGCCACCTTGGCGGTTTCAATCTGGCTTGGCAGGCGGATTTTCTGGCCGTTGCGCTCAAAACTGGAAGGTGGCAGAGCATAGCCCAGCTGCATCCTGACGACGGCGGAGTAAACCGCCGACGCCATCAGCCATACCCGCTCCCGGCTGTTGGACTTGTAGCCGTCGATGGCATCCGGCTTGCCCGCTTTCCGCAATATCTGGCTGGCCTGCCCCAGCAGCCGGTCCACCGCCGGATCATTGGGCGTGCAGAAAGCGGCCAGCAACTCCGGCATATAGCCGGCCCCGCCCCACTCGTTGCAGGCCAGCAGCTCCACCTCGATCACATGCTCCGCCAGGGCTTCCCCTCCATGGCTTACGCGAATGGTCAACGCGCCGCGCATGGACTCCGTCAGCCCAAACAGGAAGCCGCCGTCCAGTTCGAGATCGCGGTCTTTCAGAGAAAGCAGGCCACCCGCGGCGAGCCGGTCCACCGTCCAGGTCTTCGGCTTCAGGAATGCCGGCGAGGCCTCCAGGGTCACCGACAGATCGGACAGGCCCTGCTCATTGTCCAGATTCTCTATCTTCAGCTCGCGCAGCACGGCGAAGGCGCTCTGGTGGCAGGCGAAGTTGATCTTTTCCACGAAGGTGGTGTGGATTTTGATTATCGGTGCTTCCTGGTCAGACATATGGTCGTCCTCTGCAAACTGCTCCCGCAACTGCCCGGTCAGCCGTGCCATTTTCTTATTTCTCATACTTTCACCTTCCAATACCCGCCTTTGGCCGGGCCGATGCGTTCCAGCTTACCGTCCCGCTTGAGCTGGGCGATCTGCTTTTCCACGGCTCTTGAGCTAATGTTCAGCTTTTCGGCCAGGGCTTTGGCGCTGATTTTTGGGTCTTGCTGGATGAGCTCCAGAATCGGCGGCAGTTTCTCCGAACTTTTCTCCGAACTTTTCTCCGAACTTGTCTCCGAACTCACGCCCCGGCCGGGTAAAACGGTTCGGTGAAACTCGATATCTACAAAATCCCCGGTTTCCGCGAAGATAGGCTCCGGGTTACCCGCCTGTCGGCACTGCTCCCGGATGCGGGCCATTCCGCTGCCCCATTGCTCGATATAGCCCAGTTCGCGGAATACGCGGGCGATGACTTTGTTGCGGATCTCCGAGCGACCAGCCAGGGCATCTCCCAAGGTAAGGCCATTGGGCAGGCCACCGGGGGAGACGATGTTCACGGCATCGTCGTAGATACCGACTTTGATATCCCGCCCGGCGTTGCTGTAATCGCGGTGCACCACGGCGTTGATCAGAGCCTCGCGGATGGCGGGGATGGGGATTTCATAGGTCTCGGTGCGCTGCAGGCCGAGAATTTCGGCCTGCAGGTGCAGGTGGTTCTTGATAAAGGCTTCGGTGCGCTCCAGTTGGCTGAATAAATCACCGGTGTATTCCTTTTTGTCCAGGAACACGGTCATATCGGTACCTTTGAAGCGGCTGCACTTGATTTCCACCTGCTCGTACTGGCCCAGCAGGATCAAGAGCCCATGGCTGGGGTAGTCCTGGCCCTGTTCGGCCTTGATCAGCTTCAGGCTGCGCATTCTGGCCGTATCCAGGGGCTTGCCAGCTTTCTCAAAGGCGTTTTGCAGTGAGGTCAGGTCGAGTGCCTGCAGTGAGGCGTCCCAGGCGATCTGTTCATCGAAGCTCTGGTGCAGGCGCTGGCGCTCCAACTCGTGAATCATCTCGAGGCTGGCCTGGCGGTTGGTAGCGCCCAGGCGCACGTAGGTGCCGGTATCGCGGCCTTTGGCCTTCAGGTGATAAGGCAATTGGCTACCCCGGTACACCTGAACGACCACCAGGGTTTTTCTCTGCAGGGTTTCCAGATAAATGTTGGGCAACAAGGTGGGCTGGCACTGGTCGTGCACCAGGGAGGCAACCTGATCCATCAGGTCAAACTCATCGGCCTGGATGCCCACCACTTGGCGCTGGTCATTAACGCCCAGCACCAGTTTGCCACCGCTGGTGTTAGCAAAGGCGACCAGAGTTTTGGCCAGTTGTTCGCCTTTGGGCAGTTGCGCCTTCAACTCCAGGGTTTTGCTTTCACCTTGCTGGATATCCTGCCAGAGCGGGTGCTCAGAGCTCATACCCCATCCCCCCAAGATTCGGTTTGATCTCAACCCTCCCCCAATCACTCTCGGGGGACAGCAGGCCACCCGCGGCGAGATGATCCACAGTCCGGGTCTTCCGTTTCAGGAATGCCGGCGAGGCCTCCAGGGTCACCGACAGATCGGACAGGTCCTGCTCAGTGCCCAGATTCTCGGTCTTCAGCTCCCGCAGCACGGCGAAGGCGCTTTGGTCGCAGGCGAAGTTGATCTTTTCGACGAAGGTGGTGTGGATCTTGACTGTCGGCGGCTGCTCGTCTGACATGATTTCTACCTTTCGTAATGGAGTTTTTATTGTTTCAAGACTGATATCTCATTGCTCATCGTGTTATCGAAATAACCAGTCAACAGGTCGGCCTGCCCGGCAAACTTCTTGCCGTTAGTCTTCCGCAACTGCGCCAAGTTGTGCAACTTCCAACGAATGCCCGGCAGAGTTCAAGATGAGCAATATCCATCAGCGACCAATCGAGCTCACCGGCAACCAGCGACAGCAGGAATCGCCGTTCGCTGTCGTCCAGCCCTGCCTGTAGTTCGCGCAGCATGCGCTTGCGCGTCGCAAGCAGGACCTCGAGCGGTACTGGTTCAGCCGCCATGCCCTCGAAGTTGTGCGTGTAGTCATGCCGGATGTCCCTCAGTTGCGGGAACAGCACTTCATGGACCGGTGACTGGCCGGGTAGGCGACGAAGGCGCGACGAATGCCGGGATTATGCCTTCATGCTAGAAGATGGCCGTACCGCCTTTCAACGCGAAGGTGTCATCCACGAATACCAGGGGTGCGACTTGCGCCAGCAGACGCGCAGTATCGAGATAGACCGGATTCATGGCTTGAGCACCAGCAGGCCGTCACTCGATTTCGAGACCCAGGGCCGGTTACTACCCGTCGGCAGTTTGTCCGGGTCCAGCTTGTCGACCCACGGCAGTGCCCCGTCACGGCCCAGTTGGAGGCACAGCCGCACGGTCTTGACACTCGTGCAGCGCTGCAACAGTTCGCGCAGTACGTCGGCGCGCAGGGTGTAGGTGCTCTCGACGAGTTCCCGGGCTTCCTCCAAGGGCTGGCGCACACCGACTTCGCTCAACAGCTCCAGTAGCGCCCTTTCCGGCGACGAGACCTGTGGCGCCCCATCGCGTCTCTCGAACGGACCGACATGCAGCAAGGCATCGGGACCTTCGTCGAACTGGCGCTTGCGGTGGTACTCGGCCGGAAAGCGCTCCGTGAACCACTCCGGCAGGCGACCGGTCACCCAGCCGAACAGCTGCAGCACCGGCTGTTGCGACACATACTGGCGCAAGCCATACCAGTCGAGCGCCGACTTGCCGCCGACGTGCAGCCCCCCCAGCTTGCGCTGCAGCAGCAGGAGGCTGGGATGGAGGGCCAGGGCATCGTTCGGGCGGCAGTATACGCCGCGCGCGAGGCGCGCGAGCCAACCCGCTCGGACATAGTGGACAGCCAGGTCGGCGGAGATACCCAGCGCGGCCAGGTCCTCCGACGTCAACGGCGAACCCGGTGTCAGGTGGGTGTAGAGCACATTTAGTTTGCTTGGTTTAGTCGTAGCCATACTACGATTAATAGCATTTTTTCAATAAAAGTCAATTTGATATGCTGCAAATAATCGTAGTATGCCTACGACCATTTCAGCTTTTTTAAAACTGGAATAGATGAACTGCCTAATGTCTGTCAGGCTACCCCAGAGTAGTTATCGCTCATTAGCGCCCCCATGCCGCTCCAGCCACCTGCGCCCCCGGTCACTTAGCCGGTGATGGCTAGGGCTGCGCGGGGAATCGGGCTGGGTGCGCTCTATCCAGCCCCCAGAGAGGGTCAAGGTAGTTCCTGCGGAAACTGGTGCGGTGGGAGAGGCCCAGCGCCCGCATCAGCGCGGGCTCCCCACCTCTCCCTTCAAAAGCCTGAGAAGGGTAGCTACTTGGTCACTTACTTGGTCGCTTACTTGGCCACTTTCTTGACTGGCAACACCAGATTCCGCCAGGGCATCGAGAATCATCCTCAACATAAAGTCCACGAAAGGAGCGCCATCGCTCTGCCGGGTGCTCTCCCGAATCGCACGGTAGTAATCGGCCTGATGCGCGTGTATCAGGCTCTCCACCGGGATATCCGCAAACAGAGGATGCCAGCGGGTCAGTATCAGCGTTTGCCAGAGGCGCCCCAGGCGGCCATTATCGTCGCTGAAGGGGTGAATGAACTCAAACTCGTAGTGGAACACCGAACTGGCAATCAGGGGGTGCAGGTCGGTGCCGGACAACCAGTGCAACAACTGATCCATCAGCAGTGGTACCCGGTCCGCGGGCGGCGCCATATGCACCACCTGGGTACCCGACATGACACCAACACCACCGCGCCGCCACTGGCCGGCATCATCCGCCAAGCCGCTCATCAGGGTGCGGTGCGCCGCCAGCAGATCATTACTTACAGCTGGCTGCCAGCCGGGCAGTTGATCATAGGCGGCCAGCGCATTGCGCACTTCCTGCACCTCCCGCGGTGGCGCCAGCACCCGTCGGCCTTCCAGAATGGCGGTGATCTGTTCCTCGCTGAGGGTATTGCCCTCAATCGCCAGGGAACCGTGAATGGTGCGGACGCGATTGACTCGCCGCAGCCGCAAGCTACCGACCTCCTCCAGCCGCGCCGCCACGCGTCCCACGGCCTCGGCGATTTCCGCCAGCCGGGTGGCAATGGCCGGGGTGAGGGTGAGCGGTGGGTTGTAGCGATTGGAATTCATGCCTTTACAGCTACCTTTGGTCAGAAATACGCTGCCACTGCTCTTCAAACCCATTTTTCAGCATATAGCCGTAGACTTTATTGAAAAGCTTATGCATCCAGAATTCGATATCAGAAATCCCTTCGATGGACTTATCGTTGTTGTTATCTTCAATTGCCAAGTCGGTCATCTCCCAGAACCCGTTGATTACGGCAGCGGCCTCCTCCTGAGTATTCAACTCTTTTGAAGAGGACATAAAATCAATTAGCAACTGATCCTCCAGCTTTTTCGCGTAATAAATGGCCATTTTTTGCGCGCTCTTGGTGTTTTCATTAAATTCAAGCATCTTTATAGGGCTCCAAAGCCAACCATTCATTATGACCACTCTCCCAGCAATCCCCTTCAACTTGTTAACCAAGTCGGAAATTGTCATTTCTCTAAACGGCGTCTAACGTCTCAAACTCAAGGCCTCTGAAATTGTGGCTCTCGATCAGCTCCCGGAAAGTATCGGTGCAATAGATACCGATAAAGTTGTCTTCCTGCAGTTTGAACACCGCGTTTTCGGCCACTTTAGCCGCGCTGAAGACCGGGTTTGCCACTCCGCCGAAATCGTTGAAGACGCTACGTTCTTTGTCGAGCGCGCAGGGCACATTGGTGATATTCCACAGCCACAGGGTTCTGGTGCCGTATTGCAACGGCAGCAACTGGCCATACTGTTCGGCAACCTCCTTGAGCGCTGTGTGGGCACCCTCAGTCAGCACCAGCGAACCAATAGTAAGCAGCCCGATATCCGCTTCAGGAATACCGGTATCCTCTTCACCGGCGACGATTTCCAGTGGCACGGGCCAATCGAGCGGCTGCCCCTTGCAACGTGCGGAACCGTATTGCGCACGGGCTTTTTCCTCGTCCTTTACCAGATAGCTTTTGTATTCGTCGTATTTGGGTTGGATTGCGTAAACTTTCATCGTTACCCCCTCATCGCAAACATCATGACTTCTTTCATCCGCAAGCGCCGGTCTATGGAAAATCCCCAATTACCAGTTTCTTCGTAAGGAGGTTTGTCTTACTTCAAGATTGGTTTTTCATTGCTCGCCGTGTTTACGACCTTTTCTTTTATGCACCTTGAAGCGCTCTCGGCGCTCTTCCGGGGTGTACTCCTCCAGCTCATCAGGAAAAAGTTCGGCGTCGCTCTTATCAAGACTGTCGGCATCGCCACATATTACCCCTCCCGTCTCGAAGTCAGCCGGCTCATGGTTTTCACCGAGAATATCGTCGACATGGCGTTTTGACTTCTTCTTCAACCATTCTTTGAACTCCGGAGAGTCTATCGGCGGTTTCTTGTCATCACTCATATCAGAGATCTCTATAGCAGAAATTGCCACGCTCATTGAACGAGAATCCCGGCTTGCTCAGATAGTGGTCTCTCACTGCTGTATTCACCGGATTCATGATTCGGAGCTGGGTAGCACCGATGGCATTGGCGTACACAACGCCGGCTGCAACGCTTATGTCGGTCACCAGCCCATCCAGAGGGGTTCCCATGGGATGAGACTCGATATAGTCCAGCCTCAACTTTCCACAGCTCCAAGTTGGACGGCCTATGCTCGCACCACTCAACTCCAGATCTTTGAACCAAATGGACAATTCAAAGCGTTTGGGGTGAGTACGATAGCTTTTCGCAACCTCTTCCCAGTCCCAGGCCACCCGTCTCGAGTCGGACCTTTCCCAGCTCTTGAGTTTTCTCTGTGCCTCAAAAGTGAATCCGTCAAGGCCAATATTTCCTCTCAGAATAGCTTGGCCAAACCTGTTTTTCAGAACAGGGGACAGCTGCTCATACGCGACTTCGCGAGAAATTTGACGAACCATTTCAAATTTCTCCTTTACTACCTTGTACGATGGTTTCAGTTGAGCGGACACATTATCCTCCTTGTTTCATTTATGTAGCCGGAAACTGTAAAGTTTCCTCGCCATTCAACTTTCAGAAATTTGCTCCAGAATTTTTCTGAGCATCTTCCGAGGCTTTTAAATACCACATTCATCATCTGTGGATTTTTTTCTATAAATATAATTTGGTGCACGTTCCCGCGCCTGGGCGATCAGATCGTCTCCCAAAAGGTCATCAAGCTACTTGACGGTGTAACCCAACTTTGGCGTCATTGGGCAATCGGCAGAGATCTGGTTGGCAATCAGGCCACTTCTTTGACCGCGCTTTCTATTCCATCTTGCAAAATGAAAGATCTGACCCGGTGCCTTTGTCACTGGGCGGTTTGAAACCAGCCCCTGCAGGCAGACTTCGGGAGGCCAAACTCCCATCTTCAACACAGTTCCAAAAACCTGCGGTCTTTGTTCGTGGCACACATAGATCCGTCCCCTTTCTGCCGATCAGCCAAAATCAATCGATTCCGACCTCTATGGCAATTCCGTTTTCCATACCAAGGGGCTCCGCGAACCCGACTGTTGGCTCAGCCAATAACGCCATCGTCATGCCAAGAACCGCTTTAGCTTGTGAGCGGGTGAAGTCTTCGCTGCCATGAGCACCCAAATGGCAAACATTCTTGAGGTGCTCTCTCAGACTTAGCATTCGCTCTACAGCGGTCATATTCTCGCGTTCTTGCCTGTTTTGAGCTTTCTTGTTTGCGCCAACCGATAACCGTTTATCATTACGAGTATTTTCTATGTACTCAACAATATGGCGGCACTGCATCACCGCGTCTTTATAGTGGCCTATTTCAATAAACTCTTGTGCCTTATGTAAAATTGCAATTAGCTCACCGGCTGCAGAAGGTAACGGCACTTCAAATAGAAGTATCTGCCTAAACCCAGAACTTTTTAACGCCCTTAACCAATGTTCTCTTGAAATGATCACATCAGTACAGTCAAAACTAGACTGAACAACATCACCACCCGCTGTTAATGCCCGCAACCCCAAGTTCAGCCTTAAATCCTTTTCCATCCTGTAGTCTTCAATGGCATTAATCTGTTCTTTGGTTAATATGGCTTCAAAATAGAGCTGCTCACTATTGTTAGGAAAAGTGTGACATTGAAGTAATTGCGTTGAGGATGGAATGGATGTGACAATCGGATTTGTCGGTTCTGCCAGAGAAAGAGACAGACTGATATCGAAAATAACCAGTGGAACTTTGAGCCCTTGACGACCACCCCTTAGCGAGAAGCTAAACGCATACCCACCCACAGCTTTTCGACCATTGACATTCAATTGGTCGAACTCAACAATATAGTCCTCACTGTGTCTAATTGAAATTCTCATACTAATATTTCACCCAAACTATTGCAGGCAGAATGCAAGATTTGACCTGAATGAAAGTTCACCTCATTCACTAATTATTATTTTTTTAGTTTTTCCGGAAGAAAAGAATTTATCTCCTCATCAGAGAAAGTCATATCTTCCAACTGTTTCAGAGATTTCTGCGCTGCACGATAAGCTTTGTAGTTTGTACTGGGGGCACCGGCATAAGTTGCATGCAATTCCTTTACAAGCTTATCCCTTCGCTCTCGAAGAATATCCAAAGGAACATCTCCAATACGAATATCAGTCAATAGAGAGAGATATTCCTCTCGAATAATCCAGAGATCAGCCGCCGCTCGGCGATGCTTTTGAGCGATCTCTCCCAAGTCATAATTTTTCGTGTAAGCATTCAATACTAGCAACAGAGTTGATAGCACAGCGCTAATCACCATTCCAACAGTTCCATCCGCAATGAGAGTAGAAATAATCCCACCAGTAACAATAGCCGAAAGAACTATCTGCCACAGCTTTATCTGGTCATGACGTCGGACCAAAATATCGGCACATTTCTCATGTGTTTTATGCGAATACACCACACGACCATAGCATTCACGCAACTGGTCTTCTAAAATTTTGACGTCATCACTCATAATCACTTCCGTCAGTCACTATAGGTACGTGAATCCTATCTTTTGCAACCACAACCCCATTTATCACACAATAGCATTCAACAACATGATCACCCCGGAAGTTTGTAGACTCAGTTTTCCGCATGCGGCCAGTATCTTGAACAATTTGACCACGAATACAATTCCTATTTTTTGCTTCATCCCCTCGATTCAGCACCTTCCAATAGATATCGCAAGGCTCTTTGAGAGAAATTTCCGACACACTGAATTCCAGTTTTTTATTGGATTTAAGAGGAATATTCCTCCTAATGATCTCACTTAGAAAATATTTCCTGAACCCGTTCTGCTTAACTTCACAGTCGATTTTAAGATGACCTCGAATATCAATAGGAAACCTGTCTTCAACAAACTCTTCTGTATTATCCCAGCCGATTACTGCAGCTTTATGCAATTCCCGATCTTCTGCATCTTTGGCGGCAGGAAATGGGCGACCATATATTTTTTTCCACTTATTATTTACACCCTCTTTCCCCTCACTATCAATGGCTTTAAGACATAAACTGAACGCTTTCTTTGCCTTTTTCTGAAACTTCTTTTTGACCTTAACACGCTGGCGGCTTCCAGGAGCCGCGTATTCACTCTGCTCAGGAAGCTCAGACAGATACTTAAAAAAATCCCTGCTCATCCAATCGTAGTACAGATAGCTTTTCTCGTCATATTCTGATGTTGAGTCAATAAAATTGTAAGCCAGTGTGTCAATCAAAAGTCCGCCCATCGCAACGCCATGCTTGTTCCTCCAGGCGCGAGCCATCTTGCATAATCGTCGCAAGTTTGAATTTTTAGCTGAATCCAGATCGGTGATTGCATCCATCTCTTCCCTCGGCTTAGTTATTTTCCAACTACCTCCATTCTTTGTATCGGGATACTTATAGCTTTTATCTTCCTGCTCAAAAGCCGGCTGCACCTCGACATGGAAGTTAGTGTAACTTACGGTAACAACGAGCCGGTCGACCCGAACCTTGGTCGATGGATACCGTTTAAGGATTGCTTCTTTCGCATCCTGCAACAACTTCAACTGCCCGCTAGCCTTGTTGTATTCATTCCACTTTGCCTTTGGCATGATATAGAGCATATCCAGGTCAGAAATGCCATTTATGCCAGTTTTTCTGCCAAATGAACCAACCTGAAGCGTATTTGCTGTTTTTGACTCAGTGTCCCGGAATTGCTTGTTGAGAGCTGCTGTAAGTTCGCCATAACGCATGCTTATTGTTCCAGCATTTTCGATTGCCAAGTTGCCGACAAACTCAGAAAACATCTCCGAAACACTCATACCATCCCCCTATTATCATTCAAGGAACTAAATCCCTATATCAATAAATACTTGATCGCTTGCGCTTTAGGCGGATATATCTTGTCTTATTACTCTGTCCCAATTATTCCACCGCCACCTTCGCCTAAGCCGGCTCAGATATGGTTGATTGAGTTACGCTAGAGCTATCAACCGCTTGTGACGCCACATCCAAATCGTTCTCTTGCCCTATCATCATGTCGTAATGCCCAAGCTGATTAGATTTGACGAAAATTTCCCGAAATACGCGTAGATATATTTCGTTGGTCTGCTCACCATGACTGATATAGAGGTCATCATGAATTGAGTGGGAGCCATCATTCACCCAAGAAAACAACGATTGGCAAATTAACCTGTCTCGCCCGTCAAAAAGTGCACAAATATCGTCTTTCCCCATACCACCCCACATAGTGAAGTAATTTTCTAATATTCGACGCAAGGTATTCTGAAGGCTGATATTCGAAATATTAGAAGATTTCACATCTTCCCATAGCAGCTCATAGGCTGAACGAATAGGGTTCACATCACAACGTTCAACAACCGAACCCTTTTGTAGCTTCTTGACCAACCAGAAGCTCTCTTCGTTGAGGGCACGATCTAAAGGCCTGCTTCGGTTGAAGGTAATCTCCTTATGGAAATAAACGTTATGGGTCAGAACAAACACCTGTTTAATTTGGCCATTTTGACTTCTCACTTCCTCCATAACGCCCTTGATAAGACTACTCACGATATAAAGGATATCACTATCTAATGAAGATATTGGGTCATCGAATACAACAATCCTGTTAGTCGTAACGCCTGAGGGAGACTGCGCACCTTTGATGAGATAATAAAAGTACAGGGAGGTGATAAAGGTCCTTTCGCCCTCGCTGAGTGAGCGGCTGGCATCTTCGCCATTGTCGCGAACAATCCGATAATGGCGCCCTCCATCAGCTTCGCCAATACGAAATGAGTGAAACCCGAATTTTCCCAGCAGTTCATTTATCGCAGTAATGGTTGGCAGAACTGACGTGGTTTGCCTTTCTAGATCCCTGATTTGTGAATCCAAGTCCCGAAGCATTTTCTGCTTTTCTCGCAGGCTTCCTTCCATGCCTTGAATTGTGCGGGTAAGACGAGCCTTTTCTTGCTCATATTGCGACAAATCACCGGCAAGATCATTGAGCACATACCTCCACACCAGGGACGTCAAGACTTGCTTTTCAGTCGCAATATTTGACACCGTCTGGTTATGGGATTCAGTTGCTTCATTTGCCACTGCGATCATATCTTGCAGTCTGGCGACTAATGGATCTAGAGGTTCTAGCTCGATTTTTCGGCTGGGCTCAGCGAGCTTATTTTCAAACAAACCCTGATTCCTCTTTAGCCGCTCAGAAAGTGCCTGAGATTCCGCACTAAAAAGATCTGTTTTCAAGAAGGGATTATTGGATTCGACATGGCCCTGAATGGTAGCGAGTAACTTCTCGCTAGCCCTTTGATAGCCTTCTTGCATGCTCTTTAACACTTGAATGTCATTGTCATAAGCTTCATTAAAGAACAACGCCAAACTCTCTGCCAAGTGCTCCTCGGTGGATTGTTGACAAAATGGGCAGATTTCTGGATCTTGTTCGTGATACTCAAGGCCCTGCTTCACCCAATCGCTATTCCCGAGGCGATTAATTAGGGCGGCAATGTCGACATCCTGATTACCAACAATAGCTTTTTGCAAAATCTCATGGGACTCTGCTGAAACCAGATTCTCATCATCAAGCTTGTCGAGCAATGGAACTCTTTCCACACTATTCGAAAAAACAGTTTTTGCCTTTTCTTTAAGCTCACCTAGCGTTAATAAATCAGCACTATTTGATGCTTTTTCAGACAAAATTTTTTCTTTAAATCGTTCTGCGCTATTGCGAACACCGCTAAAGGCCACATGGAAATAATCATCATGAAGCTGTTTTTGCCTCCAGCATTTATCACGTAGTTCAGGTTCAAGATCGGCAAGCTCTCTGCGCTTACCGGACTGGCCATCCTCCCCGTCAAGCTGATTATTCAGGCTCGCTATCTGGCCTCTTACTCTGTCAATCTCAGGTTGCAGGCGAGCGATTTCCCGCTCCGCCTCGACCTGATCTTCACCGAGAGTAAACACGCCCTGTAACGGATTACCCTGATTGAAGTTGCTTTCAACGAAATCACGGTTATACACCATCGCATCTAATGGTGTTCCTCCATGCCATGACAGCTGGCAATGAGTATGCCCATCCGCTTGCGCTATCACGCGGCTGATCGTGGTTTTACCGGTTCCGTTGGCACCAAAGATAAAGTTGATACGGCGAAGGTCACCAAGTACTGCTGGCTCCTGATAGGTTGCAACGGTTGGATTAATCTTGATTTCGCCGATCATACTCTCTCCTTAGAGTTCGCCGTTAAAGGCCTTTTGACTTAGTGAGTTGAAAAAAACGTCTACCTCATCAGCGCCATGCCCACTTCTACTTATCATCTTTTCAACTTTCTGTAATATGTCTACAAAATTCCTTTGCTCCTTCTCTCTAGGAACAGGAACAGGATACCCTTTCACGATTGACAAATTTAGGTTTGGTTGCCCGGCCCCCTGTCCAAGGGCCCTAAGTGAGTCATATGAAAGCCGCAAATACATATACAAGTATTCCATTATGACCCTGGGAGATGGCTTAATCACCGCACACGCTTGATTTGTGGCAGCCTCGACTCCCAAAATTCCCACTTTGCCTCTCGTTTTTCCCTGTCCATACATTGCGAGAACTATTGAGCCGATAGGATTTAGTTTGCAGTTTGAGTTTTTCAATCCTTCTTTGGTAATAGTTTCTTCTGTCGACTTTATGACATAGCCATCGACTTCAGCTGTCTTCACCCATGGAATACTCCCTCCGTAATATTCTTCCTTTTCCCTTGAAGGTGTTGCTCCAGTAGCCACGTCACAAAGTTCACCAAGAGTCACTAGCTTGACACCCTTAGGATTTGTCACCGGATCACCAAACATATCCAGAAACACCGCGCGTAGGAATTCGTCGGCAAGAGCGATGGCTTGCTGGCGTTTGCGGCGGATGGCGTCGGCCTTGTCGAGGATGGCGGCGATGCGTTGTTGTTCTTTTAGAGGGGGCAGTGGAATACTTAATCCCGCCAAATCGTCTTTATTGAATCCCGCTTGCGCCGCCCTAGACCCCACATTCAAAATATAATTTTGAAAAACTGGCGAACATAGAAAATGATAAAGATAAGCGCGATCCAGTCTTTCCAGATCCGGAAGCGTCTTAACAAGGGCGACGTTATACGCCCCCGATAATCCAGTCAGAACTTTCCCAACAGATGCCCCGTAACGGCCGATAAGAATATCGTTAGCCTTACACTTTTTCAGGCTCTTTTTATCGGGAACATATACTGCTTTATCTGACCTTTTGAAGTCTTGTATTTGTAACAGGCGAATATAGCCGTCTCTCTCAGAGTCCACAAAGGTGCTCTTCGGGGGCTGCGTTCCACCCTGTATGTTACAAACCTCAATGAAAGGCGCTTTAGGCCAACTCACAGCATCGCCTCCAACACCTTCAGCTCGGTAATAATCTCGTCCTCCAACTTCAGCAGCCGCTCCAGAATCTCCTTGGGCGGATCGTACTGCTCCTCCTCGTACACCACCTCCTTGTAGCGGTTGATGGAGAGGTCGTACTTGTTGGCGGCGATATCCTGCGCGTCCACCACAAAGGCCTTTTGCGTCTTGTCGCCGAACAGCCGCTGGATGGCCTGCTCCCGGGTCTCACCCTCTCCCCGGCCCTCTCCCTTCAGGGAGAGGGAGTAATACTGTCTCCATTTGGCCAGTGCATCCGGCAGGTCGTTGTCCTTGATCGGGCTGCGCTTGTCATCCAGGGAGTAGCCGTCCGCCTGCAGGTCGTAGAACCAGACTCTTTCGGTGCTGCCGCCCTTGGTGAACAGCAGCACGGCGGTGGAGACGCCGGCGTAGGGTTTGAAGACGCCGGAGGGCAGGCTGACGATGCCTTCCAGCTGGTTGTTTTCCAGCAGCTCCTTTCTCAGTTGCTGGTGGGCCTTGGAGGAGCCGAACAGCACGCCGTCCGGCACAATCACCGCGGCGAAGCCGCCGGGCTTGAGGGCGCGCAGGATATGGGCGACGAACAGCAGCTCGGTCTTCTTGGTCTTGACCATGCCGAGCAGGTCCGGGTTGGTGTTGCTCTCGTCCAGGCTGCCCTTGAACGGCGGGTTGGCGAGGATAACGTCGAAGAAGTCCTGTTCCTGGCGGGGGAAGTTCTCACGGACGGATTTGTTGAGGCTGTCCTGGTAGTGGATATTGGCCCCGGCTACTCCATGGAGCAGCATGTTCATGCTGGACACGCGCAGCATGGTGGTGTCGAAGTCGAAGCCCCAGAACATGTCGTTGTTGATATGTTCGCGGTAGGGTTCCAGCAGGTCGCCGCTGTAGTGGGGGTTGCCGTCTTCGTCGGTAAAGGTGCCCGCCTCACTGGAATGCACCCGGTTCAGGTATTCCATGGTGCGGGCGAGGAAGCCGGCGGTGCCGCAGGCGGGGTCGCAGATCACCGCGTCCGGCTGCGGGTCGGCCATGGCGATCATGGCGTCGATGATATGGCGCGGGGTGCGGAACTGGCCGTTGATGCCGGCGGTGGTGAGCTTGCTGAGCAGGTATTCGTAGATATCGCCCTTTACGTCGGACTCGGTCAGCGGCAGCTTGTCGATCATCTCCACCGCGGCCACCAGTACGGATTCGTTCTTGATCTCTATATCCGCGTCCTGCATATATTCGCCGATGCCGGCCAGGGCCTGCACAGCGGTGCCGTCCGCGCCTATGTCGGTGCGGCCCAGGTCGGCGAAGAACGGGAAGACGTTTTTCTTCAGGTGCGCGAGCATCTCCTTGCCGGCCATATTCTTGAAGTTCTTCCAGCGCAGCAGCTGGCCTTTGTAATCCTCCGGGAAGAGGCGTTCCGCCTGTTTGCCGGTTTTTGCGGCCTTGCGCTCTGCCACCTCTTCCTGCATGTCGAGCATGCGCGCGAACATCAGGTAGCTGATCTGCTCGATCACGGTGAGGGGGTTGGCGATACCGCCGGTCCAGAATTTCTCCCAGAGTTTGTCGATATCGTTGCGGATTTGTCCGGTTAGCATGGGTTACTTCTCTGTGTACTGATTGTGTAGCTGAGCCTCCAGGTCGCTCAGCGTTTGGATGATTTCGTCGAAGCGGGGCCTGGTACCGAAGATCATCTCGGCCATGGCGCTGTAATCCTGCGCCAGCGCTTTGGCATGCGCCGGGGCCGGCTGCAGTTGCAGGCCGGCCGGTGTGGCTGCCGGATAGTTGGCCCAGGCGGCGGGGTAGAACTTCTGCTTGAAGGCCACCACTTCCGCCAGCAGCGATGTATCGGCCAGGGCATCGGCGGCGTAGTCGCTTTGCGCCAGGCGGTGCACATCGTAGTAGTGGCGCGCGTAACGCGCGGGCAAGGGTTTGTCCGCGGGGCGGTGCGCCTCGGCGTGCAATATGGTGAGCTTTTCCCAGAAGGTGCGCTCGATGCTGATGGTGGGTACCTGTACCTGCGGCTCCGTGAAAGCCTGTGGGAAGCTGGCCGCCGCGTAGCTCTGCACATTTCTCCATTGCATGGGGAGCATGGCCGCCAGCGGGCCGATTTCCAGCCGCACCACCGGGCGCAGGTAACCCGGGGCGAATTCCGCGGGGTATTGCACGGCGATGGTGTGCGGGTCGCCCGGTTCCAGGCTTGCGGTGCAGACTGGAGCCATCGCCTGCTGGACTGCGGGCAAAAGCTGCTCGCGAATAGCGCCCTGCGCCTGCTGGTTGATCGCTTGGTTGAGCTGACCCTGTTTGTTCTTGCTGCGCGATGCGAGCGGGTCCTGGTCGGTGAGATCGGACCAGTCGAGGATAAGATCAATATCCTCGGAAAAGCGCTCAATAACGCTGTAGGCCTTGGACAGGCTGGTACCGCCTTTGAAGCGCAGCCGCTGCCCCCAATCTGGCAGGTCAAACAGTTGCTGCAGCACCCACACGATCCAGAAATCTTTTTCCGCCGCGGCGGGGGTGATCGCCCACTTATCGGCAGTGGCGGCAAAGAGTTCCCGGCGCCGGCTGGCGCGACTTTGGGCGATGGCCTTCACGCTGCTTCCCCCTCCGCCGCGGCGTTCAATACCTGCACGATGCTTGCCTGCACCCAACTGGTCACATACTGGGTATCTTTGGCGATCGCACTGCGGGTTTTGCTGGAGAGGGCGCCCTCGGGTGCCAGGTAACGCGCCATGGCCTGAATATGCTCCGGCGTAATACCGGCCTGCCCCAGCGCGTGTATGGCCTGTACCAGCAGGGCGCTGTCTGCGCGCTTGACGCCCAAGTGGGTGTAGCGGGCCTTCTTGAAGCCCAGCTCGGCGCCGAGCAGGTCGTAGCTTTTGCTCGGGCCGTCGCTCAGGTAGAGGTATTGAGTGGGCACCTGTGTGGACAGCCCGAGGATATTCAGGGCGGCATTGCCGGTCACCTGAATCTGCCAGCCAAACTTGCGCGCCAGGGCGTGCGCGGCCTGGTCCATATCCGGCCCCAGGGTCTGCCCAAGCCAGCGGCTGTAGCGGGGGTAGTCGTAGAGGCCGCGGGTGAGCCGGCGGATGGTACCTTTGGCGGCCAGGCGCGATAGGCATTTGTCGACGCTTTCGGCACTGCCCAGGAGGGTGAAGTCCTTTCTGGAAAAAACCCAACCCCTACCCTTGCCATAAATCTTGCTAAGTATTTGATTTTCAAGGCTATTCATAAAAATTATAGCTATATGTTTGTCCGGAAAATGGTCCCAATTTCCGGACATCTTAGCACAACCAAGCACCACCACACCCCAAGCCTCCGGCTGCCAGAAAGACCTCAGCTTGTTCACAAGCGGGGTAATGAATCCACGGCTGAAATCCATTATTCGTCCTTGTCCTTTTTCCCACCCTTGCCTGCTGGTTCCCGCACCGCCACCAGGGGCTTCCCTGCCTGGCGCGGGCGGGTGCGCTGCACCAGCAAGCGGTTGCGCACCTCTGCCGGATAGGCGGCGACGGCGGCCTTCAGCAGGGCCTTGAGCGGCTCCAGGAACGGGTAGCGGGGATTCAGCTCGTAGTTCCTGACCTTGCCGATCAACTGGCTGACCACAACGCCATCCTCCTCCAGCCGGGCCAGTTGCTTTTGCACCGGGTTGGTGGGAATGCTGTAGAACTCGGCGATGGCCTTGCCGTAGCCCGCCCCGCGCAAGAGCAGATACAGCAGCGCCTTTTCCTGGCTCTCTGCGCGGAGTATGCCTTTGAGTACGAACATGGCGGCCTCTGTGTACCAAGTATTGGTTAATATAAACCACTCTATGGTTCATGAGAAACCGGCCAGCGGGGTGAAGTCATTTCTGGATAAGTGCCGAACCCTCCATGTGCCGTAAACCTTTCTAACCATCTGTTTTTCCTATATTTTTCAGCGGACCCGAGGCACCAGCTTGTCCGGAAAAAGGCTTCCCTTTCCTTACACAACCACTCTCCTCTCCCCTGCCTGCGGGGCTTCGATCGGCGCCCCCTCTCCCTAACCCTCTCCCCCAAGGGGGAGAGGGGACAGTTCCGTGCCTTGACGGAAAGTCGTTGCTTCGACAAGGCAGCACTCAAGCCTCCGGCCGCAAGAAGGGCTTTAGCACTGCCACCAGATCGTCCACATCGCCCGGCTGGAAGACGCCATCCACCCCCTCATGGAAAACACTGGTAAAGGGCGCATCGTAGAGTTTTTCCACGGTGATGGTGCCGTACTGGGCAATATGGTTCTTGAGCAGGTTCATAAACCGCACCTGCTTGTGGGTGAGCTGCGGGTGGGCGTGGAGGAAGCCGGTGAAGTGGGCCTCCACGGCCAGCGGGTCCATACCCACCAGTTCGCGCAGGGTGAGCTGCAGTTCGGCGGCGGTGCGGCCATAGAACTGGTTCAGGGCTTCCAGGCTGACGCCGGGGTGTTCGGTGAGAATGCTGGAGGTGAGGTTTTTCAGTTCGTCGTCTTTGATGGGCTCGCCTTTACGCAGTTTCTGCAATACCGGGTTGCGCTCCAGCATCTGGTCGAGGATGGCCTTGACCCGGCGGCGGTAGAGGGTGGCCTCACTGGCGCCGATGGTGACTTTGCGCTCCTTCTCCTTGATGCCGCCGTCACTGGTGCTTGTGCCGGGCATGGTGTAGAGAGGATCTTCGATGCGCTGGCGGTATTTCATTATGCCGCGCAGTTCGCGGCGGGCGTGCTCCAGGCGTTCGACGCTGGGGTTCTGCCAGAAGTCGGCGCTGCGCACCTCGTCGATCAGTCTGTCTTTCTGGCGCACGGCCTGGATGTTGACGGCGAGCCGGTCCAGCTCCTGTAGCAGTTGGTCGCGGCCGTCGTCGAAGCAGCTGGCCTGTTCCACCAGGCAGCGCTGGGTGGTGGCGATCAGGCGGTCGAGGGCGATGGCGAATTTGTCCGGCAGCACGCGGGCGCTCATTAGCGGCGCAATGGTGGTTTTGAGGATGTGCTGGGTATTGCCGTCCATGTGCTGCAGGGCGGCGGTCTGCTGCAACTGGTGCACGGTGCGCAGTTCCCGGCGCACGGCGATGCTGTCTTCGGGCAGGTCGTTGATATCCGCCACAAGCAGTGCCAGGGCGGTGTCGAAGCCCTCGCGGTGATTCTGCTTGAGGCTGGCCAGGGCCAGTTCCAGGCGCGCCTCGAACAGGGTCTGCAGCAGGGACTTGCCGCCCACGTCCTCGGCTTCCCGGTACTCTTCCTCGAAGAAGTCGAAGTTGCCGTAGTGGTCGAAGATCAGGAATTCGGTCTTGTCTTTGCCGGGGCCGAACAGGTTTTCCCGCAGGCGGGTGCCGCGGCCGATCATCTGCCAGAACTTGACCCAGGATTTCACCGGGCGCGCGAACACCAGGTTGACCACTTCCGGCACGTCGATACCGGTGTCCATCATGTCCACGGAGATGGCGATACGGAAATCGGTTCCGGGCTTTTTGAAGTCGCCGATCAGGCTTTCCGCCTTGGGCACGGCGTTGTGGATCACCTTGCAGACGCGGGTGCCGTACTGGGGGTAGAGTTTGCAGAAGAGTTTTTCCAGCTGTTCGGCGTGCTTCTGGTTCTGGGCGAAGACGATGCTCTTGCCCACCAGGGAGCCGGTTTCATCCTGGATGCCGTTATCGACCAGGTTTTCGAGGATGATGCGGTCTGTGTCTTCGCTGTAGATCTTGCGGCCGATATCCTTGCCGGCGAACTCCGCCCTCTTCGCCTCTTCCTCGCCAAGATCCTCTTCCAGTTGCCGGCGCTGCTCTTCGCTGAGGTCCTGGTAGTGGATGCCCTCGCGCAGGAATTCGGTGGTGAGGTCCTTGACGCGGAAGGGCACCAGGTAGGGCGGCTCGTTGTCAATGGCTTCACTCAGGCCAAACTCGAAGGTGGGATCGGTGCTCTCGCAGCCGAACAGCTCGAAGGTGTTGCGGCTGATAAATTTCACCGGCGTGGCGGTGAGGCCCAGCTGCAGCGCGTCGAAGTATTCGAACAGGTCGCGGTATTTGTTGTAGATGCTGCGGTGGGATTCGTCGGCGATGACCAGGTCGAAAAAGCCCACGTCCAGCTGCGCGAAGCGGTTCATCATGCTGGGATAGGTGGCGACGTAGATACGCGCGGACTGGTCGATCTTGCTGGTCTCGCCGATCACGCAGCGGGGCTCGCTGGGCAGGTAGTCCTTGAAGGCGTTGTTGGCCTGGGTGCGCAGTTCCTTGCGGTCGCACAGGAAGAGTACGCGCTTGCCCCAGTTGGCGCGCAGCAGCAGTTCGCTGAGGGCGATGGCCACGCGGGTTTTGCCGGTGCCGGTGGCCTGCACGATCAGGGCGCTGCGGCGCTGCTCCTGGTAGCGGTTGGCCACGGCCTTGATGGCCTCGATCTGGTAGGGGCGGCCGGCGATCTCGGTTTTGGGGTTGAGCTGCTCCGGGTGCGGCTGGCGGTACTGGCGCTGGAAGATCAGGTACTCGAGGCTGTCCTTGCTGTAGAAGCCGTACACCGGGCGATAGGTGTTGTACTGGACATCGTCCCAGATAAAGGTCTCGTAGCCGTTGCTATAAAAAATCACCGGACGGCGATAGCCCATCTGTTCCAGGCCGTCGGCATAGATGCGGGCCTGCTCGCGGCCGGCCTGCAGGTTTTGTTCGCCGGACTTCTTGGCCTCGATCACCGCCAGGGGCTGGCCGTCGTCTCCCCAGAGCACGTAGTCGGCCCTGCCCTTGCCGCTTTTGTTGGAGGGCTCTGGCACTTCGAATTCGAGAGTGACCTGCTCGGGGTTGTTGAGGTCCCACTCGGCCTTGGCGAGCAGGGTATCGATCAGCAAGCGGCGGGTTTTGGCTTCGTCCCACTGCAGTGAGTCCGCTACCCGATGGCTCTGGGCCTGTTTGCGCGCGGCGTCCTGCTTGTGGGGCGGTTCGATGTTGGCGCTGTTGCGGGTGCGCTCCTTTTCCAACTGCTCGATCACTTCCTCAAGCCGCGCGGCCTGCTCTTTGACTTCCGCCTGGTATTTGCTGACGGATTTTTTCAGCTGGCTCAGTTGCGCGGTAGGATCTGCTACCTCCTTGAACGGCGCTATGTCCGACTTGGTTCTGCCGTAGTACTTGAGCGCCATATACAGGCCGAGCTGGTGGGCGGTGCCCAGGGCCATCTGCGCGCTACGCAATTCCCCCTTGGCGCCGTGGGCGGTCTCGTTGCCTTGTACGCGCAGGAAGTTGATCTGGTGGATCAGGGAGGGGTCTACGCAGTCTTCGAATACACGGCTTTTTACCAGTTCGTAGAAGCTGGCCTGGGGCAGGCGCGGCAGATATTCCTCTTTGTAGATGCTCTTGGTGATCTCTTCGGCAAAGCCGCGCAGACGCGTGAGCGCGCTGCCCGGGTCCACATGTAGCACCGCCTCGGCCAGGCCGGCGAGATTGGCCAGGGTTTCGTTTTGCGGGCGGAGGAATTCGAAGTTCTGCGATTTCATATAAAAAATTCTATCCATGCAGACCATATTGCGAAGCGCGTGCCAGGTTTCACTTCAGGCCGAGTTTTTCCATCAGGTTGTTCAGTGTCTGGTAGTTGTTCAGCCCCAACAGTGCGGCGGCCCGCGTCTTATTGCCGTGTGTCACGTCGAGGGCGCGGGGGATGTAGTGGCGCCAGACGTCGTCACAAATCCCTTGTATATCAATACCTTGGGAGATGTCCCGATCCAGAAATCCCCGCTCTTTTTCCGGCATCCGGAACAGGGCGCGGCGCAGGTCTTCGGCCTTGATGGTGTCCGCGGCACTCCACAGCGCGGCCCGCAGCAGCGTGGAGTGCAGTTCCCGCATATTGCCTCGCCAGGGGTGGTGCAGGATAAGATTTTTTGCGGCTATGGAAATTTTCTTATCTTTCAGGTGGTCGTCCCGGCGACCGAGGGATTCCAGTACGCGGTCGGCGAGCAGACCCAGATCGCCCTCCCGCTCGCGCAGCGGCGGCAGGTGGAGGACGCCAACCGCCACCCGGTAAAAGAGATCCTCGCGGAAGTTGCCTTCGACCACCTCCGCGAGGAGGTCGCGGTTGGTGGCGGCGACAATGCGCACATCCACCCGGCACTGTTGGCGGTCGCCAACCGGCGTGAAGCTGCCGTCTTGCAACACCCTGAGGAGGCGCAACTGGACGGCCGGGTCCAGTTCGCCGAACTCGTCCAGGAACAGGGTGCCGCCGTGGGCCTGCTGGAACACGCCGTCCCGATCACTGTGGGCGCCAGTGAAGGCGCCCTTCCGGTGGCCGAAGAGGATCGAGTCGATCAGCTCCGGTGGGAAGGCACCGCAGTTGAGCGCGACAAAGGGGCTCTCCGCGCGGGGGCTGGCATTGTGGATGGCGCGGGCAAACAACTCTTTTCCGGTGCCGGACTCGCCGTAGATCAGCACCGGCACCTCCCGCTCCGCCAGGATCGCGGCCTGGGCCTTGAGACGCATCATTTGCGGGTTCTGGGTGACGATATCCCCGAAGGCGGCGGCAGTAGGCGCGGCGTCGGCGGCCATATCCGCCATGGAGCGATCGGAGACACTGTTGGCGGTGGGTATATATTCGGCGGCAATTTCGAAGGGGATCTCTACCCGCTCCACCCCCTGCTCCGGGGAGGACTGCCAGAAGGTGGCGGGGTAGCGCGTCTTGCCCAACAGCAACCAGACCGCCTGCATGGCGGGTGTTCCGGGGCTGAGCAGGATATTGAGCCGGTTTTCCGGGGCTTCGGACAGGGCCTTCAGTGCCCTGTCCGCGGCCAGGTAGATCTCACCAAAATTGACTGGAGATGACAGTTCGGCCTTTTGTATTGCTACGTCGGTGCCGGAGAGTGGCTTCAACCATTCGAGATAGCGCGATACCTCGGCGTCGGGATAGCTGTACAACAGTTCGACCCGGTCAAAGTCCTGCGCCCGCAGGGTGGCGGCAATGGGACCGAGGTGATTGGCTCCGTCACCGGCGGCGGCGAGGTCTCTGCCACCGATCCAGCTGATCAGAATTTCCCCCAAAACATCCCCTTTTGGTTGTGCATTATTTGTCCTTCGGGAGCACTTACGGCGCAGTAGATCCCTTTTCGATACAGCCAAGCCTGTGATCTTATGCACATTTGGCGCGGACGAGTACCCCAAGATGCATCGATACAGAAAGATCGCTGCTTTTTATTGGCCGCATGGACGGACTTCTACGAAGCCGGCGCCAACTGCGGAAAATACCAGGGTTCCGCGTGCTCGGGTATCGCCCACCGCAATGGCGAACGGTTGCTGGTCTCCGTCAACAGGCCGTCACTCTTGAGCTGGGCAATCAGACGGCGGGCGCTGCGCTCCGAACCACCGGCCATCTCTATAGCCGAAGCGCGGGCCAGCTCCCCTTCGACAAATGCCTGCAGCAGGATATTGGCGGTCGCGGGTTTCAGCTCGCCATATCCCATAACCCGCCCATCATTGCGTGCCTGAACGTAGCTTTTTATCCGCTCGCGCAGACTCTCCAGGCTCAACAGCTCTCCGATGTAGTTCACCTGATCCAGGGCCGTATCCAGCATAAATTCACAGAACTCCAGCAGCGCCGTTTCGCTCAGGGCCCCGCGACCGTCGTGATTTCCCTGTCGTGGGAAATCCGCGCGGGCCAGCAGCCCCTTGTAACGATCCGCGGCGCGTGCAAGCCCCCGGCTCAAGCACCAGACGCCCACGCTCTCCAGCCCGGCCAGCCGCAGGGCCTCATCGGTAAACAGGCGCGCAACCCGGCCGTTGCCATCGAGAAAGGGGTGAATCCAGGCAAAGCGGTGATGGGCGCACATGGCCGCGATCACTTTTCGGTCACCGGGATATCGCAAGGGTAAATAGGTATCGCAAAACCCACACACCAGGCCATCCAGGTCTTCAGGGGGCGGAGCGACGTGTCGCCCCACGGTTACGTCCATGGCCCTCCACTCACCCGGAACCACCTCGCCAATCAGATCTCCCGAGCGGTTGCTGACCTGACGCAAGCTGCTTGGCACCCCAATGTAGAATCGCCGGTGCAGGGAGCGAATGAAATCCGGGGAATAGAGTGTATTCGCGTCAAGTCTCTGCGCAGACAGCCACTCCTGAACGGCAATATGGGCCACAGACTCGAGCTGTAGATCCCGCTTGACCGGATCGGCTGAAAAATCACCGCGCTGGGCTGCCCGTATTTCCGCGGGCTGGGTTCGGTTGCCCTCGATCAAGTTGGAGTAGTAGGAATTGATCACCGCCATATGGGCCTGCAGCACAACCCTGCTGGCAGGGGCAAGATGGCCCGCGAGCTTTGCGGAGGCGGCAACCAGCGCCATGGCTTTGTCTGGCAACGATGAATCCGCCAGAGCCCTGTCGCTGGGGATGAATGGCGCTATATCCAGGATACTGGTAACCATAGGCACAGTGGCCGGTTTTATGACCGGATCAAAAATATTGTAACTATTTGATTTTTATATAATTTACAAAAAAACAGACTCTATCAGAAATATATTTTGGCCGGTTCCCCGCGAGGTCGTCAAACCGAAGATCATCCTCCTCCCGCCGCAGGAACAACCGCACCCCCGGCACCGCCACCCCAATCCGCTTTAATCGCGAGCCCGACCCGCTACAATACCGCCCTTCCATTCAACCCACTCAGAAGAAGAAGTAACCTCCCCATGCCGCAAGACGCGACCGCCCAAAAAAGCAGCGCCCAGCACACCCCGATGATGCAGCAATACCTGCGCATCAAGGCCCAGCACCCCCAGGAACTGGTCTTCTACCGCATGGGCGACTTCTACGAGCTCTTCTACGACGACGCCAAACGGGCCGCGGAGCTGCTGGACGTGACCCTGACCGCCCGCGGCAAGTCCGGCGGCGCGCCGATTCCCATGGCCGGCATCCCCTACCACGCCGCCGAGGGCTACCTGGCCCGGCTGATCAAGGCCGGCGTGTCCGTGGCCATCTGCGAGCAGATCGGCGACCCGGCCACCAGCAAGGGCCCGGTGGAGCGCCAGGTGGTGCGCATCGTCACCCCCGGCACCGTCACCGACGAGGCGCTGCTGAACGAGCGCCGCGACAACCTGCTGGCGGCCACCGCGCAGCTGGGCGACACCTTCGGTCTGGCGCTGCTGGACCTGGCCACCGGCCGCTTCGTGGTACAGGAAGTGGATTCCGTGGAGGCGCTGGCGGAACAGGTGCAGCGCCACAGCCCGGCGGAGCTGCTGGCACCGGAGGACCTGGCCCTGCCGGCGGAAATCGAGCGCCGCCCGGGCCTGCGCCGCCGCGCGCCCTGGGAGTTCGAGCTGGAAACCGCCCTGCGCCTGCTGAACCAGCAGTTCGGCACCCTCAACCTGGAGGCCTTCGGCTGCAGCCATATGCACGCGGCCGTGGTCGCCGCCGGCTGCCTGCTGCAGTACGCCCGCGACACCCAGCGCACTGAGCTGCCCCATATCCGCAGCCTGCAGACGGAGAGCAGCGACGAGACCGTGGCCCTGGACGGCGCCAGCCGCCGCAACCTGGAAATCGACCTGAACCTGTCCGGCGGCGACGAAAACACCCTGCTGTCGGTCCTCGACAGCTGCAAGACCGCCATGGGCAGCCGCCTGTTGCGGCGTTGGCTCAATAACCCTTTGCGCCATCTGACCACCCTGAACAACCGCCAGGACGCGGTGGCGGCGCTGGTCGACGGCTACCGCTTCGAGCCGCTGCGCGATGCCTTGAAACCGGTGGGCGATATGGAACGCATTTTGGGCCGCCTGGCCCTGCGTTCCGCGCGCCCGCGGGACCTGGCGCGCCTGGGCCAGTCCCTCGTCCAGTTCCCGGAGATCCAGCAACAGCTGGCCCAGTTAACACAGACGGACGCGGTGCTGCTGAAGGAACTGGCGCGGGAGATTGGCGACTGGCCGGAGACGGTGGAACTGCTGGAGCGCGCCCTGGTGGAGAACCCACCGGTGGTGATCCGCGAAGGCGGCGTGATCGCGGAAGGCTATGACAGCGAACTGGACGAACTGCGCTCCATCAGCGAGAACGCCGGCGACTACCTGGTGCAGTTGGAGGTGCGGGAGAAGGAGCGCACCGGCATCCCGACATTGAAGGTCGGCTACAACCGGGTACACGGCTACTTTATCGAGATCAGCCGCGGCCAGAGCGACAAGGCCCCGGCGGATTACATCCGCCGCCAGACCCTGAAAAACGCCGAGCGCTTCATTACCCCGGAGCTGAAGGAGTTCGAGGACAAGGCCCTGTCCGCCAAGAGCCGCGCCCTGGCGCGGGAGAAGGCGTTGTACGAGGAGCTGATCGACCAGCTGAACCAGTCACTGGCGGAACTGCAGCTGGCCGCCGCCGGCGTGTCGCAGCTGGACGTGCTCGCCTGCCTGGCGGAGCGCGCCGACCACCTGCGCCTGTGCCGCCCCCAACTGGGCCCGGAACCGGGCCTGCATATCAGCGCCGGCCGCCACCCGGTGGTGGAGCAGGTACTGGACGAGCCCTTCGTGGCCAACGATATCGAACTGCGCGACGACCGCCGCATGCTGGTGATCACCGGCCCGAACATGGGCGGTAAGTCCACCTATATGCGCCAGACCGCGCTGATCGCCCTGCTCGCCCATGTGGGCAGCTACGTGCCGGCGGACTCGGCCAAGGTCGGCCTGCTGGACCGCATCTTCACCCGCATCGGCAGCGCCGACGACCTGGCCGGCGGCCGCTCCACCTTTATGGTGGAGATGACCGAGACGGCCAACATATTGCGCAATGCCAGCGCCAACAGCCTGGTGTTGATGGATGAGATAGGCCGCGGCACCAGTACCTACGACGGCCTCTCCCTGGCCTGGGCCTGCGCCCACTACCTGGCGGACCAGGTGCGCGCCTTCACGCTGTTCGCCACCCACTACTTCGAGCTGACCGACCTGCCGAACCAGTGCCCGGAGTCGGCCAATATCCACCTGGACGCCACCGAGCACGGCGACGACATCGTCTTCCTGCACCGCATCCAGGAGGGGCCGGCATCCAAGAGTTACGGCCTGCAGGTGGCCAAGCTGGCGGGGATTCCCGCGGACGTGCTGGTGGAGGCGAAGCAGCGGCTGGAGGCGTTGGAGGCCGGCGACCCGGGCGCGCCGAGCTCCAACTCGGCCAGCGGGCCGCAGGCCCGCCCGGAACCGCAACCGGCCCCCGGCTCTCCCCAACAGGTGGACCTGTTCGGTGCCCCCAGCCACCCGGCGGTGGACGCCCTGGAGGAACTGGACCCGGACGACCTGACGCCGCGGCAGGCGCTGGAGAAGCTGTACGCGCTGCGGAAGCTGCTCTGAACTCCCCTCCCGAATCCCCCTCCCCCGGCCCCTCCCCCGCAAGCGGGAGAGGGGAGCTGACAAACAGACACTGCTCGCAGCGGGGGCGACCCCTCCCCCGCAATCGGGAGAGGGGAGCTATTCTCCCTCGCCCCGAGGTACGGCGCGCCCCAGCACCAGGTTATAAGCACCCAACCAATTCGACTTGAAAAACACTACAATTCGCGCCAGTTGTTGATAAAATCCGCTGCTTCACCGAATTGGGTACTTTCGAGGGACAAGCATGACGTTCGTAATTGGGGAAAACTGCATCAAGTGCAAATACACCGACTGTGTGGAAGTCTGCCCGGTGGATTGCTTCTACGAAGGCCCCAACTTCCTGGTGATCCACCCGGACGAGTGTATCGATTGCGCCCTCTGCGAGCCCGAGTGCCCGGCAAACGCCATCTTCTCCGAGGACGAGGTGCCGGAGGACCAGCAGGAGTTTATCGAGCTGAATGCGGAGCTGGCGGAAATCTGGCCCAATATCACCGAGAAGAAAGACCCACTGCCGGACGCCGGAGAGTGGGATGGCAAGAAGGGCAAGCTGGAACAGCTCGAACGCTAAACCGAACATCGAAAAGCCGTCACCGACGGCTTTTCCCGTTTATGGGCCCGCCGAACCGGTGCCGCAATCGCTTGCCACCGCCCTCCAACCCCCGCGCCGCAAGGAACTCCCCCACCAACTGAACACCCGAAGTGGTGACCGGGCCAAATCGACCTTATCAATTAAAGCCACGGCTCCGGCTCCAGTATGGGGTCCGAGGTCCACCTCCAGAGCTACATAAGGAGTTATCACCATGTTGCGCTGGGCCATCATCTGTCTGGTAATCGCACTGATTGCCGCCTTCTTCGGCTTTGGCGGCGTGGCCACCGCGGCTGCGGACATCGCCAAGGTACTGTTTTTCGTCTTTATTGTGCTCTTTATACTGGCACTCATATTCGGACGGCGCAGGCCGCCCAAGTAAGCGGCGAACCCGGTTCGGAGGCGTACTTACAGTACGTCGAGCCGGTCCGACGTCTCGGCTCCGATGGAGCGAAAGGCAGCCAGGGCGTGCCTGGGGCCGCCGCAGTAGGAGGTTTGTGAGAAATGCGGGTTAGTCCCGGTTCCTTTGCGGTTCCAGCCCCAGCACGTCGGCAAAGTGGTTGAAGCCCACCACCAGCTCCATCACCGTGAGCGTCTCGACGATTTCATCGTCCCGGGCCCCCAGTTTCTGCGCCTCCGCAATCCAGCGCTCGCCGTGATCGCTGGGTGCATTATTGGCATGGCGGGCCAGGTCGAAGAGCGCGTGCTCTTTTTCCGAGTAATGCACGCGCCTGGGGTCGGTGCGGATGCGCATTACCTCCTCCATATCCACACCCAATTCCTGCAGAGTGGCGCTGTAGTGGTAGATTCCGTAATCGCAGTGATTGTCCGCGGAGATCACCAGCCCCATGCCCTCCTTCAGCTGTGGCGACAGAACCCCGCGGATCATTACCGCCTTTTGCATGTGCCAGCTGGCCTCCAGCAGATCCGGGTGATGGCCGAGGGCGAGAAACAGGCTGGGCACCGCGCCCAGTTCATCCTCGATCTCGGCGAAGACCGCCTCTACCCTGTCTTCCGCAGGACGTTCCACCAGTGGAATATGGCTCATGGTTCACCTGCCCGATCTGTTTCCAAGTCTGCCGTGAATGGCCCCGTCGGCGGAGCCTTCGGCAACGGCTTTCCGCAACGCCCATATACTGTATATAATCCCAGCATGCGAAAGATCATCCACTGCGACTGCGACTGCTTCTATGCTTCGGTCGAAATGCGCGACGACCCCAACCTGCGCGGCCGCCCGCTGGCAGTGGGTGGCGCCAGTGACAGGCGCGGGGTGATCTCCACCTGCAACTACGAGGCGCGCAGCTTCGGCGTGCGCTCCGCCATGCCCAGTGCCCAGGCGAAAAAACTGTGCCCTGATCTGATTGTAGTACCCGGCAACATGAAAAAATATCGGGAGGTCAGCGGCCAGATCCGGGACATCTTCCTTGAGTACAGCGAGATCATAGAACCTCTGTCCCTGGACGAAGCCTTCCTGGATGTCAGCGACAGCGGTCGCTGCCAGGGCAGCGCCACCCTGATCGCTGAGGAGATACGCCGCCGGGTGCGCGCGGAGCTGGGCATCACCATCTCCGCCGGGGTGGCGCCGAACAAGTTCCTGGCCAAAATCGCCAGCGACTGGCGCAAACCCGACGGTCTCACGGTGATCACCCCGGACGCAGTGGACCAGTTCGTACTGCGCCTGCCGGTGGCCAAAATCCACGGCGTCGGCCGGGTCACCGCGGAGAAGATGCAGCGCCAGGGCATCCGCACCTGCGCCGACCTGCGCCGCTTCTCCCTGATCGAACTGACCCAGGCCTACGGCAAGTTCGGCCGTCGCCTCTACGAGCTGTGCCGCGGCGTCGACGAACGTCCGGTCAGCGGCGACGGCTCGCGCAAGAGTGTCAGTGTCGAGCACACCTTCAATGAAGATCTCTGCGCCCTGGACGAATGGCTGGAGCAACTCACGATCCTCTATATGCGCCTGCTGGAGCGGCTGGAGAACCTGGATCGGCGCTACCAGATCAGCGGCGCCACGGTGAAGGTGAAATACGGCGACTTTTCCCTCGCCACCCAGGAGCGGGCCAGCCAATCCGGCCGCATCTCCGAATTCAGGCAGCTGCTGCAGCAGTGCTGGGACAGGCGCGCCGCCCCCATCCGCCTGCTGGGTTTGGGCGTGAAGCTCAGGGATTTACGCGCCGGCCTGGGGCCGGAACAGCTGCCCCTGCCGCTGCCGGACCCGGGCCGCCTGTCGGCCTAACCGCCGCCCCGAATGACGCTGCTGCAGAGCTAAACTGGCATCAGCCGCAAATACTTCCCGCCAACGGCCAGTCAGGAAATCTGGCGTCGCCCCACACTCGGCCGGCGCGGGCCCGGCGAGTCGCCAACTATACTGTCTACACTGACGACAAACGGCGGGCCGATGAAAAGAGTGCTTCCCAGTACCCTTGTTGGCTGGTTCCTGAGTTACGCCAAACGACTGAAACACCCGCAGCTGTTCAAGTGGATCGTGGCCATTTTCCTGGTCGACCTGTTTATCCCGGACCTGCTGCCCTTTGTCGACGAAATACTCCTGGGATTGGCCGCACTCTATCTGGGCAGCCGAAAAAAAGCCCGCCCCAAAGGCCCCGGAGAGCGGCCAAATGAAAAATTTTCCGGCAGAGGAGGTGGCGAGCGGGTTAAGGATAATTCGCAAGCCGGCAATCGTAGCGGTCGACCGCACCGCTGACCGCACTACCAGCGCACGGAGGCGCGACAACTTGTCCCGCAAAAATTTTCAGCACCTGAACGACGAGGCGCTGCTCGACTACTACCACTCCACGCGGAACCTCAAGGCCTTCCGGCTGCTCTACACCCGTCACAAGGACAGCCTCTACCGCTACTGCGCGCAAATGAATTTCGCCGGCACCGCCAGCGCGCTGGAGGAGCTGTGGAACAACCTGCTGGAACATCCACCGCAACTGCGCGGGCGCCTGTTGCGCAGCTGGCTTTTTATCCGCGTCAACAAGCTGTTGCGCAACTGCGCGGGCCAATACCCCGACACCCCCCAGCAGGTCCCGGACCCGGGCAACAAACTGCTCGCCGGCATCCAACAACTCTCGCGCGTCGAGCGCAATATCCTCCTGCTACACATGGAGTGCCAGTTGCCGCTGGCCACGGTCGCGGATATTGAAAAAATCTCGCTGAAAAAGTGCAGGGAACACTATCGCAGAGGCAAGGAAAGACTGGAAGAAATATTACAGGGACCGCAAAGGCAACCCTGGCGAATCAAAGGGCTGGGAGAGGTAAGCGCATGAGTGTTTGGGAACGGCAATACCGGGACGCAGTAGCGGGAATCCATTCTCCGGGGTCTCTCGATGAAAAAATCCTGCAACAGGCTCGGCGGTTCAAGCGGCCCAAAGGCACTAATCGCTGGCTGTCCAAGGCGGCGAGCAGCTGCGCGGCCGTGGCAGTCATCGTGCTGCTCGCGCACCCGGCCCAATACCTCGGCGCCCTGACCCCCGACCTGCGCCCCGCCGGCGGCGCCCAGCAGAGCCCCCAGGCCAACTGGCGGCACAAACGCGTCCCCACCGAAGCCGCGGACCCCTGGTTTGACCTGCGCAGCCAGGTGCGGGCCGGCAGCTTTGTGGAACTCTGCAGCCAGTGGCGCCGCCAGCAAAGCGGCTCCACCCCGGATACATTGCCGCGCGACCTGGAAGACAGGGCGCGCGCGCATTGCCGCCTGCTTCCCTAACCGATAACCAGAATCACCTTGCCCCGCGCGCGGCGCTCGGTGATCGCGGCAAAGGCCTGGATGTATTCCTCGAAGGGATAGACTTCCGTGGTGAGCGGGTTCAGCCTGCCCTCCTCCACCATCTGCAACAACTCGGCAAAATTCCGCAGGTTTGCCTCCGGGTCCCGCTGTGCCCAGCTGCCCCAGAAAATACCCATGATGTCGCCGGCCTTGAGCAGCGGCAGGTTCAGCGGCAACCTGGGAATATCCCCCGAGGCGAAACCGATCACCAGGTAGCGCCCGCTCCAGGCGATGGAGCGGTAGGCCTGCTCGGTGTAGCCGCCGCCGACCGGGTCCAAAATCACATCGGCACCGCGACCATCGGTCAGCTCCTTGATGCGTTCCTTCAGGTCTTCCCGCGAGTAATTGATCAGCTCGTCGGCCCCCACTTCCCGGCAGAACGCCAGCTTTTCGGCGGTGGATGCACAGGCGATCACGCGCGCCCCCAGTGCCTTGCCCAGCTGGATCGCCGTCACTCCCACGCCGCCGGCCGCGCCCAGCACCACCAGGGTTTCGCCCTCCTGAATGGCGGCACGCTGCTTGAGCGCATAGTAGGAAGTGGCATAGGTGATACAGAAACCCGCCGCCTGCTCAAAACTGAGTCTCTCCGGCATGGGCACCAGCAAACTCTCTTTGACCTGGACCTGCTCGGCAAAAGCGGTCATGCCGGGCATGGCGATCACCCGGTCGCCCACCTTGAATTTTTTCACCTTGTCGCCCACCGCACTGATCACCCCGGCGCACTCGCCGCCGGGCACAAACGGCAGCGGCGGTTTGACCTGGTACTGGCCGGCAATCACCAGCGTATCGGGGAAATTCACCCCCGCGGCGCGGACGTCGATCCGCACTTCGTCACTTTTCAGCGTCGGCAGCTTCCGCTCCCCGATAACCAGCAGTTCCGCCGAACCGTATTCCACGCAGATCAAGGCGCGCATAGCTATCTCCGATAGTCCACTATTATCCAGGCAGTTTTTATTGCCTTATTGAATAACTCGAGTTTCGGGGGTCCACGTCGGGGGCAGTAAGCCGCGGGATGGCACTGCGCGAGGTCCTGCTGCGGGTGGCCACCTGGCAAATATTTACCGATGAGGTTTTTTGCCAGGTGGCCACCCGCGGCAGGGCCGCTCGAAACTGCCGCCATCAACGGCAACCAACCCCTGTGAACTCTGAAACTTAATTAATAATATGGTGAAAGTCCCCGCGCGGTAATCACCCGGTGGTATTTCGAACCTACCCCAATTCCACGCCCTGCGCCGCGGCCGCCTTCTGTACAAACTTTACCGTCTGGTTCAGGCCACCCACCAGCTCCCTCTGCTGACTGCCCTCGCCGATCGCGTCCAGGCTGGCGAGTATATTTTCCGGGGTCCGCTCTTCCGGAGACAGGTAGATGCCCTCGGTTTCCAGGATCCGCGCGCGGGCGAAGGCGCCAGCACCGGCGCCGAGGATGAAACGGTTGGGCGCATCTTCGGCCACCAGCGCCACCAGGCCGGCGGTGACCGATTCCGGGGTCATCAGGTCGAGGATTTTCGGGTCCGGGATAATGTCCTCGGTCATGCGGGTGCGCGCGGTGGGCGACAGGCAGTTGACCCTGATGCCGTACTTCTCGCCTTCGAGACACAGGGTGTTCATCAGTCCCACCAGCGCCATCTTCGCCGCGCCGTAGTTGGACTGGCCGAAGTTGCCGTAGAGGCCGGAGGAGGAAGTGGTCATCACGATGCGGCCGTAATTCTGTGCGCGCATCAGGCCCCAGACCGCCCTGGTGCAATTGACCGAACCCATCAGGTGCACTTCCACCACCAGCTTGAAATCATCCAGGTCCGCCTTGGCAAAAGACTTATCGCGCAGTATGCCGGCGTTGTTGACCAGTATATCCACCCGGCCCCACGTCTCCACCGCCTGCCGCACCATGGCCTCCACCTCGGCGCAGTCGGTGACGTTGGCGCCGTTCGCCATCGCCTCTCCGCCGAGGGCCTGGATTTCCGCGACCACCTGTTCCGCCGCGGAAAGCGAAGCACCGGAGCCGTCCCGCGCGCCGCCCAGGTCATTCACCACCACCCTGGCGCCACGGCGCGCCAGCTCCAGCGCGTGGGACCTGCCCAGGCCGTTGCCGGCGCCGGTGACTATGGCTACCTGGCCGTCGAATCGAATGCTCATCTCGTTTTCTCCCGATATTTATTCTTAAACGAACTGCATAAACAGCCACTCGGCAATCAGTGCCGGCTTCCGCTCCCCCTCGGTTTCCATGGTGACCTCCAGCTTCAACTGGTACTGGCCGGGATTCTTTTCCCGGATATCCAGGATTTTCGCGCGTACCCTCACATTGCTGTTCACCTTGACCGGGTTGATAAAGCGCACCTTGTCCAGGCCGTAGTTCACTCCCATCTTCAGGCCCTCGATCCCCACCTGCAGCTGCCCGGCAAAATAGGACAGCAACGACAGGGTCAGGAAACCGTGGGCGATGGTGCCGCCGAAGGGCGTCAGTTTGGCCGCCTCGGGATCCACGTGGATAAACTGGCGGTCCAGGGTGCACTCGGCGAAGGCATCGATGCGGTTCTGGTCGATCTCGAGCCAGCCGGTGGGCTCCGTTTCGAAACCGATAAAATCCTGAATCTTGTCGCGGGGAATCCGTATGGACATTGTTTTCTCCTTATCCGCTTCCTTTAACACAGGTTTCGGAGTTCACAGGGATTGGTCGCCCTTGAAGGCGGTGGTTTCGAGCGGCCCTGCTGCCGGTGGCCACCTGGCAAAAAACCTCATCGGTAAACATTTGCCAGGTGGCCACCGGCATCAGGGCCTCGCCCCGTGCCACCCCGCGGCTTGGTGCCTTTCCGCGTGAACTCCGAAACTTGAGTTTTAAAAGGCCGAAACACCGCCGTCCACGGCCAGTGCCTGACCTGTGATATAGCTGAGCGATGGCGAGCAGAGCATCACCATCGCATTGACCACCTCCTGCGGTTCCGCCAGGCGCTTCATCGGGCAGCCGCTGGCCAGGAATCCCCGCAGCTGCTCGCCGGTCACGCCTTCGGGCGGCTCTATATCCGTCACCATCCGGGTCAGCGTATAGAAAGGGCAAATGGCATTGACGCGGATATTGTATTTGGCGTTCTCCACCGCCGCCGTGCGGGTCAGGCCGATAACCGCGTGTTTGGCGGCGGAATAGGTGGCTGCTTTGGGCGCGCCGCCGAGGCCGGCCATGGAGCTGACATTCAGGATGATGCCGGAACGCCGCGGCTTCATCGCCCGCAACTGGTATTTGAGACCGAAGAAAACCCCTTTTACGTTCACGTTGTGCTGCCTGTCCAACAGGGCTTCGTCGGTCTCCTCCAGGGAAACCAGGGGCGGCGCTATACCGGCATTGTTGACGGCAATATCCAGCTGCCCGAACTGCTCCGCGGCCAGGCTGACTAAAGCGGCACAATCACTTTCCACCGACACGTCGCAGCGCTTCGCCCGCACCGCGATACCCTCGCCGCCGAGCTTGTCCGACAGAGTCATCAAATCGGCCTCATTGACGTCGCCGAGCACCAGGCTGGCGCCGCGCGCGCCCAGTTCCCGCGCCAGCAGAGCGCCAAAGCCGCTGGCGGCCCCGGTGACCAGCGCCACCTTGCCGGTAAAGTCCAACAGGGGATCCATGGTCATTCAGATGCCTCCGCAGGAAGTCATGCCGCCGTCTACCACCACGCACTCACCGGTAGTGAAACTTGCGGCGTCGGACACCAGGTAGAGCACGGTACCGGCCATCTCCTCCGGTTCCGCGTGGCGATGCATGGGGATATGGTCGATGGCGGCCTTGTAGATCTCCTCGTGGGTAAACAGGGCGCCGGCGAATTTCGTCTTGGTGAGACCCGGCAACAGCGCGTTGACACGGATATTGAACGGGGCGCACTCCTTGGCGAAGGCCTTGGTCATATTCACCACCGCCGCCTTGGTAATGGAGTAGATGCCCTGGCCCACGCCCGGCTGCAGCGCATTGATCGAAGCGGTATTGACGATGCAGCCTCCGCCCTGCTCACGCATCAGCTTGCCCGCTTCCACGGACATAAAGAAATAGCCGCGGATATTCACGTCCACGGTTTTTTGGAACGCGCCCGGATCGGTGTCGAGGATATGGCCGAAGTAGGGATTGGTGGCCGCGTTGTTGACCAGGATATCCAGGCGCCCGTGCCTGTTGCGGATTTCGGCGAAGACCCGCTCTATCTCCTCCATATTGCCGATATGGCAGGGCAGCGCCTCCGCGGAGCCACCGGCATCGATAATCGCATCGGCCACCGCCTGGCAGCCCTCGATCTTGCGGCTGGACACCAGTACATGGGCGCCCTGCTCCGCCAGCAATTTGGCGACGGCCTCGCCGATACCGCGGCTGGCGCCGGTTACGAGGGCGATTTTTCCACTCAGGTCAAACAGGTTGGTAGCCATTTTTTATCCTCGAATTTCCCAGGTTCTCATTTGGTCGGATGGGCAAAGTGTTCAATGTTCCTTTTCGATAATCTCCAACGCCATACGGGCCACCGGGTCCACCAGCGCCCCCAGCTTAGACGCATTTTTATTGGACGCATTGCCATCCCGGGCACGCCTGGCCACCCCCTGGATGATCGCCGCCAGGCGAAAGAAGCTGAACGCCAGGTAGAAGGCCCAGTTGTCGATTCTGTCGATACCCATGCGCGCGCAGTAACGCGCCACATATTCCTCCTCGGAAGGAATACCCAGCGCAGACCTGTCCACGCCCATCAGCCCCGACATTTTGTCGCCCTGCGCCGACATGCGCAGCTGCATGCACTGGTAGGCCAGGTCGGCAAAGGGGTGACCGAGGGTGGACAGCTCCCAGTCCAGCACCGCAATCGCGCGCGGCTCTCTGGGATGAAAAATAATATTGTCGAGGCGGTAGTCGCCGTGCACCAGCGCCACGCGGCCATCGTCTTCCGGCAGGTTGCCCGAGAGCCAGTCGATCAGCCGGTCCATCGCGTCGACGTTGTCGATTTCCGACGCGCGGTACTGACCGCTCCAGCGCTCGAACTGGCGCTGGAAGTAATTGCCGGGGCGGCCGTAGTCGGAGAGGCCGGCCGCTTCGATATCGACGCTGTGCAACGCGGCCAGCACCCGGTTCATCTCCTCGTAGATCGCCGTGCGCTGGCTGTTGTCCACTTCCGGCAGCACCGCATTCCAGAAGATGCGCCCCTCGCAGTATTCCATCACATAGAAGAGCGAACCAATCAGCTCGCGGTCCTCGCACAAGTGCAGCACCCGCGGCGCCGGCACCGTGGTTTTCTCCAGCGCGCGCATCACGCGAAACTCGCGATCCACAGCGTGGGCGGATTTCAGCAGCTTGCCCGGCGGCTGGCGGCGCAACACATAGATGCCAGACGCTGCCTCCAGTTTGAATGTCGGGTTCGACTGGCCACCGGAAAACTTGCTGACCTTGAGCGGGCCGCGAAAGCCGTCGACCTGCGCGGCGAGATACTGTTCCAGTTTCCCGACAGGCAGTTGCGCTATTGAACCGCGCTTGTCTGACACCCTTTCTTCCGTCATCGCTCCCTCCGATTTACTGGTTCGCACCGTAGCGCGCCGCCAGGTTGCGCCCCAGCTGCATCCTATGCACCTGGTCTGGCCCGTCCGCCAGGCGGATGCTGCGCGCGTAGGCGTAGTGTTGGGCCAGGTCGTAGTCCTGGCTCAGGCCGGCGGCGCCGTGGATCTGTATCGCGCGGTCGATCACAGTGCAGGCCATCTGCGGCGCGACGATTTTGATCATCGCAATCAGGTCCCTGGCCGCCTTGTTGCCGTACCTGTCCATCTGGTCCGCGGCCTTTAACGTCAGCAGGCGCGCCTGCTCGATTTCGCAGGCGGATCTGGCGATATCCTCGCGCACCGAGCCCTGTGCGCTCATCGGGCGGCCAAATACGATGCGCTCTTCCGCGCGCTTCGCCATCATTTCCAACGCGCGCTGCGCCTGGCCGACCAGGCGCATGCAGTGGTGGATGCGGCCCGGACCCAGGCGCCCCTGGGCAATCTCGAAGCCGCGCCCCTCGCCCAGGATCAGGTTGGCCGCCGGCACGCGCACATTGTCGAAGATCACCTCCGCGTGCCCCTCCGGCGCATCGTCATAACCGAAGACCGTCATCGGGCGAATGATTTTGACACCGGGGGCGTTGGTGGGCACCAGTATCTGCGACTGCTGCCGGTGGCGGTCGGGATTGTGCGGGTCCGTTTTGCCCATCACGATCAGTATTTTGCAGCGCCTGTTCATCAGACCGCTGATATAGAACTTGTGGCCATTGATCACATAGTCGTCACCGTCGCGCACCATGGAGGTCTCGATGTTGGTGGCATCGGAGGAGGCGACCTTCGGTTCGGTCATGGCAAAGGCGGAGCGGATCTCCCCGGCCAGCAGCGGCTTCAGCCACTGCGCCTGCTGCTGCGGATTGCCGTACTGGGCCAACACCTCCATATTGCCGGTGTCCGGCGCGCTGCAGTTGAACACTTCCGAAGACCAGGTCACCTTGCCCATTGCCTCCGCCAGTGGCGCATACTCCAGGTTCGTGAGGCCGGCGCCGAAGCGCGGATCGGGCATAAACAGGTTCCACAGCTCCGCCTCGCGAGCCCTGGCCTTTAGCTCCGCCAGTATCGGCGGCTCGCCCCAACGGTCCCGCTGCAGCTGCTCATGGAAAACCCGCTCCGCCGGGTAGACGTGGGCATCCATAAACTTTTCCAGGCGGTCGAGCAGCCCTTTCACCTTGTCCGAATATTCAAAATCCATGCTCGCTGCCCCGAATCATTTTCTTAGCTGTAAGTAATAAACTGCTGCCGCCCGTCGATTTCCAGGTGCGGCACATGGTTGAAGCTGTGCAGGCTGATACTGCCGGAACCGGCAAAGAAGCGGCTTATAGCGGTATTTTTTATCTGCATATTGAGCCTAGTCACCGCCTCCGCGTGGCCGCCGAGCACCTGGCGCACCATCATCGCGATGGCACCGCCGGAGCTGACCACCAGGGTCCTGCTGCCCCTGGGACTGTCGCCGATCAGCCCCAGCGCCTCCTCGATGCGCTGCTCGAAAGCGCGCCAGCTCTCCGCCGGGCTTATCTCACCCTCGGCCCAGGCGAGCATGGCCCTCCTGAGGAAACGGTAATAGTCGGAGCGGCTGGCATCCCGCTGTGGCACCGACTGCGGTTCCCGCTCGCCGTAGCACTGCATCACGCTGTGGAAATCGAATTCATTGAGTTGCGGAACCCGTTGCACCTGCGCTGTATCCAGTCCCAGGCCCTCGCAAATACCCTGCGCCGTCTCCCGGTGGCGCAACAGGTCGCCGCAGACGATCCGATCGAACGCCATGCCTGCCGCGCGCCAGTGCTCCCCCAACCAGCGCGCCTGGCGCCAGCCCAACTCGGATAACTTGTCGTAGTCGGCGGCGCCGAACGAGGCCTGCCCGTGGCGCACCGTGTAGAACTCAGCCAATGCATTCCCCTTTTGCCTGGCCTCCCACCCTAGCGCCGGGCGTTGAATCATCAAAGTTTATTATGCGAATATCGAATCATTCACAGCGGTTATGATTGATGGCGGCCATGCAATTACAGCAGATGGATATGAACCTCTTCCTGGTACTGGAGGCGATCTACAACGAGCGCAACCTGACCCGCGCCGCGGAGCAGCTGCACATCACCCAGCCGGCGGTCAGCAACGCCCTGGCGCGCCTGCGCCGCACCCTGGACGACCCGCTGTTCACCCGCACCCCGGCGGGCATGAGCCCCACCCCGCTGACCGAGCGCATCATGCCGAAGGTACAACAGGCGCTGGCACTGCTCAGCGGCAGCCTCAGCGAAGAGCGCCGGTTCGATCCGGCCAGCGCCCGCAAGACCCTCCGCCTGTCGATGAACGATATGGCGGAAACCCTGCTGCTGCCGCGGCTGCTGGAGCGGCTGCAGCGGCTGGCGCCGGGTATTGGCGTCGAGTCCTACTACGTGCCCCGCGACCAGCTGGTGAAGGAATTGGCCGCAAACACCCTGGATTTCGGCCTGGACATCCCGCTGGCCACCGCCACCCAGCTGCAGCAACAGCGCCTGGTCAACGACCGCTACCTCTGCATGCTGCGCGCCGACCACCCGCTGGCGGAACAGGCCAGCCTGACCCTGGAGCAGTACCTGCAACTGGAGCATATCCACGTCTCCAGCCGCCGCAGCGGGCCGGGAATGGTGGATATCGCCCTGAACAAGCTGGGCCGGCGGCGCAATATCAAGCTGCGGGTACAGCACTACCGGGTGGCGCCGCTGGTGGTGTTGCGCACCGACCTGGCGCTGACGGTTCCGGCCAGCCTCGCCAACCAGTACCCGGCGCGGCTGTTTGAATTGCCGTTCCAGGTTCCGCAGATGGACTGGCATTTGCTGTGGCACAAGAACCAGCACGGCGATCCGGCCAGTCGGTGGTTGCGGGGGGAGTTGATGGGGTTGTTTGTGTGATTCGGGCCTCGGGCAGGCCAAAGAATTCGACCGGATAGGTCACTGCCCACCAATCTCTCGCTTGCTATTCTCCAGCGCAACAACATGCAAGGAATTGCATACAACCGACCGGTCACAAGAGAGAGAATCGCCATGTCCCAAGCCTACCCCCACCTGCTGGCCCCGCTGGACTTGGGCTTTACTAGGTTGAAAAACCGGGTGCTGATGGGCTCCATGCACACCAACCTGGAGGAGCATCCGGGCGGCTTCACCCGCCTGGCGGCCTTTTACGCCGAGCGCGCCCGCGGCGGGGTGGGGCTGATCGTGACCGGCGGCATAGGCCCCAACGAAGAGGGCGGTGTGGGCATGGGCGCGGCCAAGATGACCACGCCAAAGGAAGCGCAGCAGCACCGGGAAGTCACCGATGCAGTGCATGCCGAGGGCGGCAAAATCTGCATGCAGATACTGCACGCCGGCCGCTACGCCTATAACCCCAACCTGGTCGCGCCCTCACCGATCCAGGCACCCATCAACCCCTTCACCCCGCGCGAGCTCACCGGCGAGGAGATCGAAGGCCAGATCGACGACTACGTGCGCTGCGCCACCCTGGCCCGTGAAGCCGGCTACGATGGCGTCGAGATCATGGGTTCCGAAGGTTATTTCATCAACCAGTTCATCGTCTCCCGCACCAACAAACGCACCGACGACTGGGGCGGCAGCTTCGAGAATCGTATCCGCCTGCCGATCGAAATCGTCCGCCGCGTGCGCGAAGCGGTGGGGAAAGATTTCATCATCATCTACCGCCTGTCCATGCTCGACCTGGTCGAGGACGGCAGCACTCTTGACGAAGTGATCGCACTGGGCAAGGCCATCGAGGAAGCCGGCGCGACCATTATCAACACCGGCATCGGCTGGCACGAGGCCCGCATCCCCACCATCGCCACCAGCGTACCCCGCGCCGCCTTTACCGAAATCACCGCCAAGGTGAAGCAACACCTGAAAGTACCGGTGGTCACCAGCAACCGCATCAATATGCCCCAGGTGGGCGAGGCAGTGCTGGCCGCAGGCCACGCCGATATGATCTCCATGGCGCGCCCCTTCCTGGCCGACGCGGAGTTCGTCAACAAGGCCGCGGAAAACCGCGCCGACGAAATCAACACCTGTATCGGCTGCAACCAGGCCTGCCTGGACCACACCTTCGAACTGAAACTGACCTCCTGCCTGGTCAACCCGCGCGCCTGCCATGAGACAGAGCTGAACAACCTGCCGGTGGAAGCCGCGAAGAAAATCGCCGTGGTCGGCGCCGGTCCCGCCGGCCTGGCCGCGGCCACGGTCGCCGCTGAGCGCGGGCACAAGGTCACCCTGTTCGAGGCGGAGGACCGGATCGGCGGTCAGTTCAATATCGCCAGGCAGATCCCCGGCAAGGCCGAGTTCGAGGAAACCCTGCGCTACTTCAAGCGCCGGCTGGAGGTCACCGGCGTCGAGGTCAGGCTGAACGTCCGCGCCTTCGCTGAAGATCTGCAGGGGTTTGACGAAGTGATTATCGCCACCGGTATCGAGCCGCGCACCCCGCCGATTCCCGGTGTCGAGCACGAAAAAGTACTGAGCTACCTGGATGTGCTGAAACACAAGAAGCCGGTGGGGGAAAAAGTAGCGATTATCGGCGCCGGCGGTATCGGCTTCGACGTGGCGGAATACCTGACCCACGAGGGCGACAACAACCGGGAACTGATCGCCAGCAGCAAGACAGAATTCTTCGACGAGTGGGGTGTGGATATCCGGCTCGAAAACCGAGCCGGCCTCAAGAAGCCCGCGGCGGTCACTGCACCGCGCCAGGTGACCCTGCTGCAACGCAAGACCAGCAAGATGGGCGCCGGCCTCGGCAAAACCACCGGCTGGATACACCGCACCAGCCTCAAGCACCGCAATGTGCGGATGATCCCCGGCGCCAGCTATAAGAAGATCGACGACCGCGGCCTGCATATCCGCGTCGGCGACGAGCGGCACCTGCTGGAAGTGGACAATATCGTAATTTGTGCCGGCCAGGAGCCCGCGCGGCAGCTGTACAATGTGCTGCAGGAGAAGCGAGTCAAAGTCCACCTGATCGGCGGCGCCGACGAGGCGGCCGAGCTGGACGCCAAGCGGGCCATAGACCAGGGTTCGCGACTGGCCGCGGAGATATAAACCGGCGAAGTAACTACTCGCCCGCGGGACTCGGGAAAGAATATCGGAGCCTAATGCGAAGGCGCTGATGCCGGTGGAAGTTTGCGGGACTGTTGGCGAGAGGGACCTCGCCGACAAGCCTACAGGGATGTATTCAGCGGGGGGGCGCCTAGCCCGTGTCCCGCAAACTTCCACCGGTAGCAGCGCCGCCCCAGACCGCTCTTATTGGCAACAGAGGGCGAAGTTACCCGGCGGCAAAATGAAGGAGAGCGCCGAGATGATTCAAACCGAAAAACCGGCGCTGCTGGTGATCGATGTGCAACAGGCCATCGGCCACTTCTCCCCTCATCCGCGCAACAATCCCGACGCGGAATGGCGTATCGCCGCACTGCTGGACCACTGGCGCTCTCTGGAGCGGCCGGTTGTGCATATCCGCCACTCATCCCGCTTTCCCGAATCCCCCTATCACGTCGACAGTCCGCACTTTGCGTTCAAGCCGGAGGTCGAGCCCCATACCGGAGAAACGGTGGTGACCAAGCGGGAGAACTGCGCCTTTATCGGCACAGAACTGGATAATATGCTCAAACAACTCGGGGTTACGGAGTTGGTGGTAACGGGAGTCGTGACCAATCACTCGGTGGATGCCACAACCAGGATAGGCGCAGCCTTGGGTTACCGGATTCTGCTGCCGGAAGATGCGACGGCCAGCTTTGCGATGCCGCTGCGCGACGGCACCCTGATCGATGCCGAAAGCGTACAGCAGATATTTCTCAGCAACCTGCATGGCGAGTACGCCCAAGTCTGCCATAGCCGCGATCTTCTCATCTAGATCTCCGGAGAGAGAAACAAAAAAGGCCCCACAAGGGGGCCAACAACAGGGGTCAACTATTGCACCTGGGCTGTGCCCGTCTCCAAATTCACCGCCTCATCCAGCGCCCGCCACTGCGGCCGCGAGAGCCGACCGGTCAGGCGGTAGAGTACGAATACAAGACCGCAGAGGCCGAACATCAGCCAGTAAAGCGCGGGCCCGCTCCACCACTCGATGACGATGCCGCCGATCAGCGGCGCCGCCGACCAGCCCAGCGAATAAAAGGATGAAGCCCCGAAGTAGCTACCGCGCAAGTGGTCCGGCGCCAGCCGGTCTATCTGCACACTCATGGTCGGGAAGAGCACCGCCTCCGCCAGGCTCACCACGAAGGTGGCCCCGAGCCAGCCGACAAACCAGTGCAAGGGGTTGAGCGCAAACCACAGCTGCCCCACCGCCAGTACCGCCAGCCCGATCACGATGCGCCCGTTCACATCGATATTGCGCATCATCTGCAACAGCGGAAACTGCAGCAACACGATGGTGGTGGCGTTGACCAGGATCATGCTGGAAATCAGCTGCACCAGTTGCGGCGCCTCTGCCCGGGTCAGGTACTGCACCAGGCTGGAATCCATATGGGCATAGATAAACAGCGTCAGTACATTGGCCATGATCACCACCAGGAAAACCTGGTCTTTGCGCAACACGGCCAGGGTGCTGCGCAAAGTCACACTGGCATCCCGGCGCTTGTGTGCGAGGCGCCCGCTTTCGGTGTGGGCAAAACCCCACAGGAACGCCAGGCTCAGCAACAGGTAGCTGAGTGCGGTGAGCCCGAAGGTGGACTGCTGCGCGCTCAACCCGGCCCAGACGCCGATGATCGGCCCCAGCGCCGCACCCACGTTGATCAGGAAATAGCGGAACTGCAGCGCCAGCTCGCGGCTCTGTTTATCCTGGATCAGGTCGCCAATCAGCGCGCTGGCCGGCGGCTCCCACACGGCGCGGCCGATGGAGCAGAAGGTCATCGCCAGGATAAACATCGGCAGCGCCTGCGCCACCGCCAGCAGGGCAAAGCCGAGGAAATTGATCGCGGTTCCCGCCAGCAGCATATTGCGGCGGCCATAGCGATCCGACAGGGCGCCCACGTAAAAACCCAACAGGGCCGCGCCCACCGCGGAAGCGCTGAGTATCAACCCGATTTCCGCCGCCCCCAACTGGAATTTTTCATACAGCAGGATCGCCAGAAAGGGCCACACCATAAAATAGGTACCGCGGCCGAAAAAACTGCCGATCAGTATGATCCAGATCAAAGGCGGAAAACTGTGCAGCCGCTGCCACCACTGCCTGTCCATCTCACTACTCCTTGTCGGTCATTGCTCTCTTCGTTGATTAGTTTCCGGGTAACCGCTCACGCCCTATTGCCAGTAAGAGGGGCCAGCGGCGGCCCTGCTACCGGTGAAAGTTTGCGGGACACGCCGTGAATACCTCCCTGTAGGCTTGTCCGCGAGGTCCCTCTCGCAGACAGTCCCGCAAACTTTCACCGGCATCAGGGCCTTTGCGTCAGGCTTCGAAGTTCTTTCCCGGGTCAGGTCTCAATGATGTGAGAGTTACATTCCGGCAAAAAAAAACCCAGAAGGCCAGCCTTCCGGGTTTTTTTGCGAGGAAGGCTTTTTACACCTTCCATCGCCTAAAGCGTTGTCGGGTGTGCTAGGTGATCATGACGGCCACCTTATACGCGGTGCACAGGACGCGGTTTTTCACAACACAGGTCACCATATTGGCCACCACACAAACACCACGCCACGGGCGAGCCACGGCCGGCAGCGGGTGCTGCAGGGCGGAGCGCATGCGCGGTGAAATGTGGAGGTGTCGGGTGTTCATCGGAAACTATCGTTAGTTGACTCTATGGCGTTAATAGTATCTGAGTAATGGGCGTTTGCAAGCGGAAGTTTCAACTATTTCCGCCAGCGCCTCCCACGGCAATATCCCGGCTGGAGAATCCCGGTTGCGGCCGGCCGGTCTCTGGCTGCGGGTCTATACTCCTCTTCGGAAAAAGCGACAAATTTACGCGGGTCCGCCACAACCCCAGGGATGAAAGTGTCTTGATATTCACTCTGGCACCGTCTACGGCTTTGCGCTTTGGCCAGTCCCCGGCCGCCGATCGGACCCGATTCGATAACCCCGGTGCCAGTCACCGCTGACCGGTTCATCCGTCTTCGCCAGAAATAAAAGCCATGCCACTCTCCAAACTGTTAATGCAAACCCGACCCGCAGTGGAACAGGCACTGCGCGGTTTAACACCTCCCTATACCCTCTTCTTCTCTGTTTGTGATGGAAAACAGAGGGCCAGGGTCCAGCACGTCACGGCGAAAGATTTTTCCGCCGCCTGGCAGGCCGGGGCGACCCTGGCGCGCAGGGCGGCCAACGCCGCGAAAATGGATGTCTGCTGGCTGAGGGTGGATTGGATATTCGACACGGAGGCGATGACCTGGGGGGACCTGAAGCAGCGCTTCAACGCCACCAAGCGCGCCTATTTCCGCAACGGCATCGCACTGGACCCGGATTATCAATACGCTTTCCTGGAGCAGGAGTTGAACGGCAACGCCATGATCTACGGAGGGAACAAAATCAGCCACGCGATCATCAATGAGAAAAACTTCCGATCCTATGTGCGCAGGCGCTACGGCGACCAGTTGGAACTGGATTTCTCCGACGACAAGCCCGTGTTCGTATTGTCCACCGAAGGGGTCTTCTGCGACGGCTCGGAAAAGCCCGTGCCCCTTTACGGCCCCGGTCGCAATGCCGGCCGCCGCGTGGTCGAGGCGCTGGACGAGGGCATTGCCACCAAACTGATCGAAACCAGCAGCCGCTACCTGGCCAGCCAGGTCCGGCCCAGTGGCCGTTTTTATTACGGCTGGCACGCCTGCTTCGACAAGTCCATCGACACCTACAATACCCTGCGCCACACCAGCAGCACCTACGCCATGCTGGAGGCCTGGGAGGTGACCGGCGACCAGACACTGAAAGCCGCCATCGACCGCTCGCTCAAATACCTGACGGAAAAGCTGATCAAGAGGGTCACCCTGGAGTCCGGCGAGCCGGCCGCCTTCCTGGTGGAGAGCAATGGCGAGATCAAACTCGGCGGCAATGCAGTATGCCTGCTGGCCCTGGTGAAATTCAGTGAGCTGACGAAGTCGGACCAGTACCTGGCGCTGATGGAGCTGCTGGCCCAGGGTATCCAGTTTATGCAGGACCCGCACAGTGGCGGCTTTGTGCACGTGCTGCAGTACCCGGAACTCACCGTCAAAGAGGAATTCCGCATCGTCTACTACGACGGCGAAGCGGCCTTCGGCCTGATGCGCCTCTACGGCCTGAGCCGCAACCCGCGCTGGCTGGCGATGGTGGAAAAGGCCTTTACTTACTTTATCGCCTCCAACCACTGGAAGGCCCACGACCACTGGCTGAGCTACTGCGTCAACGAGCTGACCCTCTACCGCCCGGAGGAAAAGTACTACCAGTTCGGTATCCGGAACGTCGCCGATTACCTGGACTTCGTGGAAAATCGCATCACCACCTTCCCCACCCTGCTCGAGCTGATGATGGCGGCACAGAAGATGGTGGCCCGCCTGCAGAAAGAAGAGCGCTTCCAGTATCTGCTGGCGCAGCTGGATTTGGAATGGTTTTACCGCGCACTGCACAAGCGGGCCAACTACCTGCTCAACGGTTACTTCTGGCCCGAGTTTGCGATGTTCTACCGCAACCCGGAGAAAATTGTCGGCAGCTTTTTTATCCGCCACCACGCCTTCCGCGTGCGCATCGACGATGTGGAGCACTACCTGTCCGGCTTTGTGGCCTACCGGAACTACCTGTGCAACGGCGGGCAGATCGCCGCGACGGCCAGCCCGGCGGATGAAACACCGCGCCACACCCCGCCGGCCACACCGGTGAATGAAACCCTGCACCCCGCCCCGCCGCCCAGTGGCGCTCCGGTGCTCGCCTGGGGTGGCGATGTCAACCTGGGGCGCCGCCAGCACTACCGGACCGCGGAACTCGGCGAGGAAGCGGTGCTCGGCAAGGTGCCCGCACTCAGCAGTGCCGATATCAGTGTCGTCAACCTGGAATGCGTGGTGGCCATCTCCGGTGAACAGGGCGTGCGAAAAGGCGAGTCCTCTCCCTACTACTACCGCGCCAGGCCGGAGATGCTGCGGCAGCTGGCCGCCGCCAACATAGACGCGGTCACCAGCGCCAACAACCACAGCGGCGATTACGGCCCGCGGGCGCTGCTGGAACAACGACAGTGGCTGGACGCCGTCGGCATTGGCCACACCGGGACCGGGGCGGACCTGGAGGAGGCCCTGACCCCGGTAATCCGACCCGCCGGCCCCCTGAACGTCGCGCTCTTTTCCCTCGATGCCACCCAGGCGCACTTCGCCGTCAGCAGCGGCCGGGCCGGCTGCGCCCACCTTTCCCTGTCGCAACCGCCGGCCTGGAAATCGCTGCTCGCGCCGCGGATCAGCGCCGCGCGGGAAAAGGCCCAGGTGGTCCTGGTGGCGGTGCACTGGGGCGCGAACCTGGAGCAGCAGCCGGGCTCGCGGGAAATCGCCGTGGGCCAGGCCATTATCGATGCGGGAGCCGACGGCGTACTGGGCACCAGCGCGCACGTCCTGCAGGGTATTGAGGTCTACCGACAGCGGCCGATCATCCACGATGCCGGCGACCTGTTATTCGACGCGGTGCGCCGCTCCCTGGCCGACGGCGGCGTATTCCGGCTGGCGCTGAGCGGCCGGGGCGTGGAGAGAATCACCTTCGTTCCGGTCGGCGTCGGCTTCGGTTTCACCCGCCAGTTGGCGGGGCGCGAGGCGGTGGAAGCCAGCCGCCACTACGCCGGCCTTTGCGCGCAACTGGGCACCGGAATGCAGCTGATAGAGGACGGCACCGGCGTTATCGAATTGAGCCCTCCGGAACGCCCGTTGACCGATTGCCCCCCGGCACAACCGACCCGCTACAACTTCACCGCGCTGGAACAGCTGTCGCGCCTGGCGAGCCCGGCCGGGCGGGTCGACGCAGTGCCCGGGGAGGCCAGGATTCCCCCGCTGCGCATCGGGCCCCTCACCCTGCTGGGCCTGCGCTTCCAGCCGCGGGAAGTAAAATCCAGGCAAATGCTCTGGGTGGAATCCTACTGGAGCGCGGACGAACCGCTGAAGGAAGACTACCGCATCGATTTCCGCGCGGTGCCCACCCGGGAGACGACCATGCCCTACTGGGGAAAATCCATGGACCACGATCCCTGCGACTGGCAGATGCCCACCAGCCGCTGGCAGCCGGGCGTCATCTACCGGGACTTCTACGGCCTCAGGCCCCCGGCCTCGAAGACCTTTACCAGCACCGACCTGCAGCTTCACGTCGGGCTCGTCTCCAGCGGGGAGCGCATAGACCCGGTTCCCCTCGAGGGCATGGTCACCCGCGTGGACATCGCGGTCGCAGGCAAGGGGTCATCGCCAGGGAAACCGCCCGTCTACCAGAGCGAATTTTCCGAGCTGGTCCACGAGCACCACCCGGGACAGACATGGAATGCCGCGCAGTTGGTGTCGGTCACTGGCGGGAAATGGCTGGTGCCGCCACCCGAGGGATGGTTTGTGCGCAGTGTGGTCTCCGGCAAGGGGTTTATCGAACAGTCCCTGGGCCCCACCCTGTTCGTCGCCCACACCAACCTGGACAGGGCCTATCACGAGCAGAGCAGCAGCCCGCCGTCCCGCCACTGGGACCTGCACAACACGCTGCCGGACTTCGCCGATACCCTTGCCGGCGCCATCGTGGCCAGGCCGGTACCGGGCCTGCCGCCGGCGCTACCGGTCCTGCAGGTCGAAGACCCCATCAAGGCGATTATCGAACTGGGCCTGGCCGCGCGCAGCCGTTTCAGCGGAGACGTCATCGCCATTACCGGCACCGCCGGAAAGTCCACCACCCTGAAGATGTTGGGCCAGATGCTGGGCGGCCGGGAAAAGGCGCTCACCAGCCTCGGCAACTACAACTCCCGCGTCGGCGCACCGTCCATGCTGGCCAGCCTGAGCCCGGATCACGAGGCGGCGGTCATCGAGGTGGCACAAAGTGCGCTGTGGATGAAGCGGGGCCCCATCACCCGCCGGATCAAACCGACCATCGCGCTGATCACCGAAATCGGTATTTCCCAGACCACCCGGCGCGTGAAAACGGTACAGGATACGGCGAAGTGGAAATCGCGCATCTTCGACGGCCTGACGGGCCCGGCGGTGGCCATCGTCGGCGAGCACTTACAGTGCTTCGACTACGTCATGGAGCAGGCCGGAAAACAGGCCGGGAGAGTCCTGGTCTTCGGCACCAGCGACGATGCGGAAGTGCGGATCGTCGACGTTCGCGGCGACGAGGACGGCAGCTGGGTAAGCCTGCGCACGCCGGAAGCGCAACTGGAGTTCCGCGTGCCCGCCCCCAGCATCGGCATGGTGTACAACGCGGTGGCGGCCCTCTGTGCCGTCTACGCCATGGGCCGCGACCTCGCCGCGGCCGCGGAGACACTGAACCAGTTGGAGCTGGATGAAGGGCATCTGCGTCGCAGCCATCTCGACCTGGACGGGCGTTCGCTGAGCGTTATCGATGACAGCTGGAATGCCACCGTCAGTTCCATGCTGAATGCTTTTTCCGTATTCGGGCAGACAAAAACCGATGAGGGCGGGCGCAAGATCGCCGTACTCGGGCGCATAGTACAGCTCGGTGACCAATCCCAGGCACTGCACGAAAACCTGGCCGGGCCGCTGCTCGCCAGTGGCGCGGATTGGGTGGTGACCCACGGCGACGAAATGCACTACCTGCGCGCGGTGCTGCCGGAAAAGGTGCTCGGCCCACACTTCTCCACCGCGGCGGCGCTGGTCGAGTACCTGATGGAATTCTCGGCGCACTCCGACCTGATACTGATCAAGGGGTCCCGGCGGGATTCAGATTTCGGGTCGGTATCCAGGCTGCTGTTCGAAGCGGCGCGGAAGAGCAGTAGCTATGCTTAGTGCCATTCGGATCGGGCCTCAATGGCACTAAGTCAAGGCCTGGGGCGGGCCTGCTACCGGGGGTTCTTTGCGGGATACGGGCTAGGCGCCCCCCCCGTGAATACGTCCCTGTAGGCTTGTCCGCGAGGTCCCTCTCGCAGACAGTCCCGCAAAGAACCCCCGGCATCAGGCCCTTCGCATCAGGATCTGTAGCCTGGATGGAGTGTAACGGAATCCGGGGAAAGGGGGCGATAGCCTCGCAAGAGGTTGCCTTTATGCGCATTGCCTATCGCAGCCTGTCGGCTTTTCCGGATTCCGTTACACTCCATCCAGGCTACGGGTTTTCCCTACGGGCTTGGTTCCTCGACAAACAGGAAGAAGAAGTCGTTTTCATGTGCCTATTTGTGGGTATAGGGCAGAGCTAGGCACCCGGAGTCAGGCCTGAATCTCGCTCGTAGCCCTGGCGTCGGCCAGCGTACACATGGTGCCGAGGCGCCGCTTGGCGGACTTGGTTTCCAGCCTGACGTTGAAGGCGATACAGATTCTCAGTGAATCGTCTTCGACGGGATTGACGTAGTGGTGCAACCAGTTCGGGAAGAGCACCATGCGGCCGGCCTTGGGCGTCACCCGGACCCTGCCGCCAAAATTGCTGCTGGGCAACTCCGTGGAAATACACAGCATCCGCGGGTCAAGGAACTCGATATTGCCGCTGCTCCTGCTCTTCTCCTGCACCAGCCGGGACTTCACGTAATAGACACCGGACCAGGTGCAGGACTCGTGATTGTGGATCTTGCGATAGCTGTCGGCGCGGGACACATTCGCCCAGGCGTGGGCCAGCATGTCCTTCGGGTTCGGGTCATACTTATGCCGGGTCGCGCTCAGCGTCAGCTCCCTGACCGACGCCGCTATCCACTGTTTCAGCTGGCCGACCTCTTCATAGGGCCACTCCAGCAGGTCCTTTCCGGAATCCCAGCTGCCGATATTGGAGCGCTTCGCCGCGGGAAGAAGGGCCTCTTTCTCCAGGATGATTTCACCCAGCCGGTCGTTGATCTCCGCGGAGTCCGGCCAGTCGCGCACCAGTATCGGCGTGCTGAAGGCGGCTTTGATCACATGCATAATTCGTAGTCCCTCGAGATAAGTCCATTGATCGCGGTCAATGGCGCACCTGAAACGATCGCAACCCGGATGTTGCACAATCCATTGCAAAAACCCCGGACACCGCGGCGGAAGAGGGTCCGGTCTCGCACAGTTTCAGCAGTGCCTCTATCGCCTTCGGCGTTCCTTCCACCAGCATTTCCACCTTTCCATCCGGCGTATTGCGTACCCAGCCATTGACGCCATGCAATATCGCATTTCGCCGTACCCAATCCCTGAATCCGACACCCTGGACTTTTCCCTCGATCGTTACATGGACACAGCGGCTCGGCATGGGTTGATCCTCCAATTCCGGAAACAGCGCGCGCACCAGCGTTGCGGCCAGGTCCCGTCCCGGACCGCTGCCGGGAAAGTGATGCCAGGACAGAAACGGATTGCAGACGATGTCGTTGACCTTCCAGGCTTGCTGTTCCGGTGTTCGCGCGATATCCCCGGCGAGAATATCGACCCCAGCGAGGAAGGGATTGAAAATCGCGTTCGCCGACTCTATGGCGATTTTTACAAATCCCGGGTGTATCTCCCCGGTTATATCCCGGGTCACCCCGTCAAAGCGGCAACTTTCCCCTTGATTCCCAGAGTATCGGCCTCCGCAAAGTCCGGCGACCAGGGTACTGTCGACGACAACCAGGCGGTACTGGTTACAAACAGGCGCCCCTTCCGGAGGGACGGAAACGGATACGCCTTTCTCCTCCAGGAGCGCCCGCATCCAGCGCCCATTTCGGCTGACCTTGCGGGAAATGACATGGATTCTGTCCGGCATGCCCTTGTACAGGGTCACGGACCGCTCGCCCGACGACAGGACAAGCAGGGAACTGGAAACCTCCTCCACGGCGATATTATGCGAATGGGCCGCCTGTTGGATCAGCTCCACCTGGCGGGCAAAGCCATTCGACAGCAGTTGCTCGCTGGCCGTATGGATATAGGGTACAGCCGGTTTCAGTTGGTAATCGGTCGTGTCGCGCCGGGAACACGCCCGCTGGTCAAAAACATAGTCAAGCAGAGCCTCAGGCACATCGATCGGCCGGCCGTAACTGGGGAATACTGCGTCACAGATACCGGGGTTGGAATTGACTTCGATGACCCAGGCGCGCTCCTTTTCCCCCGAAACTTCCACCATCAAGTCCACGCCCACCTGCGGCAGTCCGGGAAAGGCCTTTGCCGCTTCCTCTGCCACCCGCAGCACGGAGGGGTTTAGATGGTCGATAAACTGCACAACCTCACCGCCGACCGAGGTATTGGCCACGCAAGTCAACCAGACCCTCTCGTCCTTCTCCGGAACCTCATCCAGCGAGCGCCCTTGCCGCTCCAGCAAGTCGAACCTGCTGAGCATGTCGTTCCTTAAACTGGGATTCAGTCTGCGGCGCCGATTCTTTTCCTCGACCAGTTGGGCGATGGTACTGGCCCCGTCACCAGTCACATTGCCCGGCACGCGGACATAGGCGGCCACGGCGCGGCCCCCGATCACGATCACGCGGAGGTCGTAGCCCCGGATGGACTGCTCGACGATCACCTCTTCCGCGGAATTCCTGGCCATCCTCCAGGCGGACAGGAAGTCTTCCCTGGACGATATTCCCGTGCTGACGCCGGTCCCGTGGGAGCCGTCCGTCGGCTTTACGGCAACCTCGGTAGCGCAGCCCTCGAAGTATGCCAGCGCATCCTCATACTCGGTAAATACCCGTCCCGAGGGCACCGGTATCCCTTTTCTGGCCATCAGCATTTTTGCCAGGTGTTTCTTTCGCGCACAGTAGCTGAATACGGAGGAGTTTTCCGGGGAATTCTGCAGGAACGCAACACGCCGACTGTCGTCGAACACCTCGTAGACAAGATCGCGGTGCATATTGACTTTCAGGTTTCGGCCTTCCGCGGAAGCGCTGATCAGGGATATGCCGATGGAACGGCTGTTCAAGTGTGGGGACCCGGAGTAATCATTCTCCCGCTCCGTGAGTTTTTCCAGCCCCGCCGGTAAATGACTGTCCATGCCTCCACTCCTAATGCACGACCCACCGAACCCTGACATCCGCATAGCGGGAGTGGCCGCGGAAGCTCCGGGGCCAGAGATTTGCCCACACCCAGGAAAAATCCCGGTTGATGATGATTTTTTTGGCCTTTCCCACTCCGAATCCATAGCCGAACTTCGGGTCCAGGGCCAGGTTCGGGTCAACCGGGATCCAATTTCCGTGCAGGTAAACCTCCGCCGAGTGGTGGTTTGGCTGCCGGAACGCCTTCCTCGAAGTGAACAGGAAATCGGACGTCATCCTGGCCGGGTATCCCATGGCTCTCGCCAGCGCCACGAAGAGGGCGGCAAACTCCGTGCAATCGCCTTTTCCATGCTGCACCGCGGACAGGGCCCCTTCCGTCGACTGTTCCTGGTAATCGATCAGTTGCTGCGGCAGCAGGAAGGCCGCTCTCAGCCTTTCCTCGTCCGCCTCGTAGGAACGCTCTATCTGCGCCGCCAGTCTCCGGATGGCGCTGGAATCCGATTCAATATACTTGGCGGGCCGCAGATAGTTCTCAGCGGGCGCCGGGCCGTCGGGCCTGTTTGCTTTCCTGTAGTCGTAGGAAAACAACTCCAGATCGAAATGGACCTCCCTGGTCGACGACGCGCCGGCGGGAATCGTCCAGCGAAATTCCACATAGTCGCTGTCTCCGCGCCGGTGGCTTTTGCGTTTGATCCCCTCGGGATATTCGTATCTTATTCCCACCAGTTTTTGCTGCAGGTGGCCGCTAACCGGCACGGACAGTCGATGTAGGTAACCCTCGATGTCCCGATCCGATTTGTTGACGACGGTGACTTCGGCCGTCAGGGTGACCGTTTGCACCTGGTCGGCAATGCCCAGGGATGGGCCCAGCCAGTCGAGCAGCAGGATCAGGGTTGAAACCAGGGTTCTCTTGCTTTTCACCTCTACCTCTCCCGCATCGCTTCGCTGGCGCGGTTGATCGGTTTGACGAGGTAATCGAAGATGGTTTTCGAGCCGGTTTTTACATCCACGGTGGCGACCATACCGGGCACTATCGGGAACTTCTTACCTCCCTCGTTCACCAGTGCATCGGAGCCCGTCAGGATAAAAACCCGGTAGTAGAAATCGTTCGGGTTGATCTCGTCCTGAATGGTATCCGGGGAGATGGTGGTCACCTTTCCGTCCAGGCCACCGTAGATGGCATAGTCGTAGGCGGTGATCTTGACCTTGGCATGCTGCCCCGGGTGGATAAAGGCGATGTCCCGTGGCGATATGCGCGCTTCGATCAGCAGCTTGTCGTCCAGGGGAACGATTTCCATCAGCCGGCCATTGGGGGGAATGACCCCGCCAATGGTGGTGACCTCGATATCCTTCACGATGCCGCGCACCGGGGAGCGGTGTGTCAGCCGCGTCAGCGAATCGGAACGCCCCTCCAGCACCGAGGACAGGGCCTCCACCTCCGCGCTGACATTGGCCAGTTCCTCCCGCGCCCGCACCATATACTCGGAGCGCATGTCCTGGATTTTCATCTCCAGCTCCGACTTCTGCCGGCTCAGGCGCAGCACCTCGACATTACTGGCCGCGCCGGAACTCACCAGCGATTTGGTGATGGAGAGTTCCCGCTGGATCAGCTGCAGGGATTCCCGCAGCCCCTTCAGGGAATCCTCCAAGCCCTGCTGCCGTGTGGTGAACAGTTGGGTTTCCTTCGCCTTCAGGTCCGCGTAGGGGGCCAGTTCCTCGGGGAAGGCCAGTTCGGTACCGTTGACCTCGGCGCTCAGCCGGGCGACGCTGGCCAGGGCGGCGCGGTACCTGGCCGCGCTCTCCTCCAGGTTGGAACGAATCCTGGTGGGGTCCAGTTGCGCCAGGACCTGGCCCCGCTCGACGATGTCTCCCTCGCTGACCTTCAGCGCGGCGAGTATCCCCCCTTCGAGGGACTGTATAACCTGGGCGCGGGAGGTGGGCACCACCTTGCCGCTGCCAGTGGAGACTTCATCCACCCGGGCGAAATAGGACCAGCCGAGCAGCGCGACCAGCAGCAGGAAAAAAACCCATACCACGCGGGAGGAACGAACAATGGTGGCTTCGTCCACTTCGTCGGCGTAGTGTCGGTCTTTCCCGTGATAATCCTCCTCGAGGAGGGCAATGGCCCCGGCCCTTGTGGCACTCTCCGCAAGGGCCGCCGGCTTTCCGTTATCCATCCGTTCGTCGCCCGTCATCAGGACACCCGCTCGCCTTCGCGCGACTCGCGATTGACCGCCTGGGACAGCTTCGCGAGCGCATTTTCCCTGGTGTCGTCCACCACTATGCGGCCGTTGTCCACCACCAGTATGCGCTCCACCAGGCTCAGCATGCTGGTGCGATGCGTCGCCAGCACCAGGGTCCGGTTTTTACTCCACTCGTCCAGGCGCTGGATAAACCGGCGCTCCGTCGCCTCGTCCAGGGAAGCGCTGGGCTCGTCCAGCAGCAGGATATGGGGCTGGCGGATCAGCAGGCGCGACAACAGCAGCGACTGCCGCTGCCCCCCGGAAAGGCCCAGGCCGCCCTCCAGTACCATGTGGTCCAGCCCCCGGGACATTTTCTGCACGAACTCCAGGGCCCCGCTCATGTCCAGGGCCCAAAGTATTTCCCGGTCGGTGGCGTGGGGCGCGCCCAGGGTCAGGTTTTCCCGCAGCGTGCCGTGGAAGAGCGCGGAATTCTGGCTGAGCAGGCCGATGTCGCGGCGGAGATCCGCGGGATCCAAGTGGGTCATGCTCAGCCCGTCCAGGGTGGCGCGGCCGCTGCCGGCTTCCAGCGCTCCGGCCAGCGCCTGCAACAGGGTCGACTTGCCCGCGCCGTTTTTTCCCAGCACGGCAATGCGCTCCCCCGGTTTGATCGACAGTTCCGAAACCATCAGCGCCGGCTCGGCAGCGTCTTCCCCATAGCGGAAAATCGCCCGCTTGAATTCGTATTCGCCGCGGATAACCGCCCTCTGCACCCGCTTGCTGCCCTCGGGGTGATCCACCGGCAGTTTCATGATGGCGTCGAGGCCCTGGAGGGCAACCCTGGCCTGCTGCCAGCGGCTCAGTACCTGGGTGATATTCGCCATCGGCGACATCATGCGCGAGCCGAGTATCGAGGCGGCCACCAGGGAACCCGTGGTCATGTCGCCGGCCATCACCATGGGCGCGCCGAAGAGCACGATCAGCGCAAATACGGATGACTGGACATTGTGGGTCCAGGTCAGCAGCCGGTTGACCAGGTAGCGCAATTTCAGGTTGGCGTCCGCCGTCACCGCATTGTAGTGATTCCACTGGCGCTGGAAGCGCTGCTCCGCCTGCAGCGCCTTGATATCCTCCAGGCCCTGGATCGTCTCCACCAGCATGGCGTTGCGCAGGGAGGATTCGCGCATCGCCTCGCCGGAGAGTTTTGCCAGTTTCCCCTGTGCCATCAGGGCGGGAAGGATCAGCAGCAAAACGGCGGCCAGCGGCACCAGTACAAGGGGCCCGGCGATGACCCACATCACCAGCAGGAACAGCAGGAAGAACGGCATATCCGCCAGGGCCAGGATGGTGGTGGAGGTCACCATGTCGCGAACCCGCTCCAGTTCGCGGATCTGCGAAATGAAGGTCCCGGTGGACTTGGGTCTGGCCGAATTACGCAGGCGCACCGCGTGGCCGAACACCAGGTCGGAGACGCGGATATCCGCGCGCTTGCCCAGCAGGTCGGTGATCCGCACCCGCATGGTGCGCATGGTGAAATCGAACAGAATGGCGAGTACCACGCCGCTGAACAGCACGTAGAGGGTCGGCATGGATTCCGCCGGGATGACGCGGTCGTAGACCTGCCGGGCGAACAGGATTCCCGACAGCGCCAGGGTGTTGGCCACCGTCGTCGCCAGCATCACGTGCCCGTAGGGCTTCAGGTCGCGCAGGATGATGTTCCGGAACCAGCGTTTGTTGTCCGGCTTGATATAGTCGTCCACCCGCGCGTCGCTGACCGTGCGTGCCGGGCGCAGCACCGCGAGCCGAACCACCTCCCCGGCAACGGTGTCCGCGCCGGCACAGCTCTGCAGGCCCTGGTCGCCGCTGTAGAGGACCCCGAGGCTGCCGTCGCTGGCAATGGTTTCGATCACCCCGACCTGGCCGTCTTTAAACTGCACCACCAAAGGCAGGCGCCAGGGTGTGAGGAGGGATGCCTCGAAGCGGCAGAACCGGACTGTCAGGCCCGCCTGCCTGGCCATGTGCCGGAGCACATCCTCGGTGGACCCGTCCCCTCCCCAGCGGGAGGCGATGCGCACATTTTCCGCCGAGCAATCCAGTCGGTAGTGCCGGGCTACGGCGAGTATCGCGTCCAGCCAGGGGGTGTAATCCGCCCGGCATTCAGGGGTGGCATTTCCCTGGATCGCTGCATCCACGCCGGAAATCTCAAACTCGCTCAAGGCAGCACCTCCACGCCCTGGATTTCCCTGCCCTCCAGTTGGAACACTCTCCTGAGTGCGCCGACGTTATACAGGCAGTCGATCTGCAACCGGTTCAAATCGTAGCGGGTATTGTTCTTGTCCAGGCGCGCCTGGTGCAGTTCCTGCTCGGCGTTGAGCAGGTCCAGCAGGGTCCTTGTGCCCAGGGAGGAGTACTGCTTCCTGTAGAGATCGCGGGTCTCGGCGATGGCCCGCTCGCGGGCACCGAGGATGGCAAGGCTCTGCGCCAGACCATCGGCCTCCTCCTGCGCCGCGTGGAAATCCCGCACCACCGACAGGCGCGCGGCGTCTTTCGCCGCGTCCGCCGCGCGCAGGGCGTACACCGACGACTGCCGGTTCGCGGCGATCCGCCCGCCCTGGTAGATGGGCATGGACAGGTTCAGGAAGACGGCGCTTTCGTGATCGTTCAGGGCATTGGCGTCGACGTACTCCTGGTCCAGGTAGTTGTTGACACTGGCATCCAGCGACAGGGTCGGCCAGGAGCGGGCTTTCGCCTCTTCCATCCGCGCCATCGCCTCCGCCCGCGAAGCTTCCGCGATCAACACCTCCGGCACCGCGGACAGGTCCGGGTTATTCACCTGGCAGGCGCTGCTGACGGACTCCGGTATTTCCATGGACAGGGAGACGCGGGCCGGGCTGCCCGTCAGTGTCCGCAGGGTGCTGCGCCAGCGGTTCAGCTGCCCCTGCACCTGTTGCCTGGAAGCGCGCGCCGCCTCCATTCGGGATTGGGCCTGCAACACATCGGAGCGTGAACTCGCCCCTCTGTCGCTGCGCATTTTTACCAGGGAGGCGATCGCGGACACGCCCTCGATCTGTTCCTGGGAGGTCTGCAGCAGCGCCTGGTAGCGCTGGACCTCCATGGCCGCCTTGGCGGTGTCCCGCGCGACTATGTCGATGGACTGCAGCACCGCTGCCTGGGACTTCCTCGCCCCGGCAGTGGCCAGGTCGACCTCGCTGGACACCTTGCCGAAGTCGTAGAGTACCTGTGATGCGTAGAGCTGCACGGCGTTTCCATCCCCATCGCTCTTGTCCTCGGTATCGTGCCCCGCAATCAGGTTCACACTCAGCTGTGGAAAGTAACCCGCCCTGGCCTCGCGGATGTTTTCCTTGTGCTGGTGCAGCGCGCCGACGGATTCCGAGATACTGGGATGCCAGTCCACCGCCCGCTGAACGGTCTCGACCAGGTCCAGCTCTGTGTAGGCACCCGACTCCTGGCGGGCACCGTAAATGTCTACCGGGGACTCGACCAGCTCCACTTGCAGGACACTCGGGCTGACAACCTCAGCCTCCGCTGACCGCGAGGTAAATCTGTCCGCCTGGACCTGCTGCACCCACCCGAATACTGATGAGGCAAGCGCAACCATCCATAGTCGCTTTATTTGATTCACTATTTCCCACTTGCTGCTAACGACCGCTTTAGCGGTTGCCTGTCGCATCAAAACGCAGGCAGGCACTATTTATAAAATCCCGAATTCGAGTTTAGCCCAACGGGAAACACCGGGCCTTGCAGCCCGGTGCTCGTCGACCTCAATAATCTCCTTTAATCGCTCATACGTCATTGAGCCCGTTTTGTTGCCACAGATCCTGGCTGGGGTCATCCGGCTGGACGTGCATCGCGGTATCCGCCCCTTCATCGCCACCCGGGACACCATCGATAGAAGGATCTACCGATTCAGGCATTCCCTCACCGTCGCCCTGTGGGAACAACGCGTTATCAGCGGTATCGGGTTCTTCGAGCAATTCCTCGAAGTCCAGGTCCGGCTGATCCGGCGCCATGCTGTCCAGGCTTCCGCCCTCGACACCGTCACCGCCATCCAGCCAGAACTGGGTGTCGATACCATCCCCGCGATCGATAGCGTCAAACTCCGCATCGTACAGTGGGATGACATCGTCCCCGCGCCCGGCCATGAGGGGCAGTTCGCCAACCGTGCCGTCACCGGGTTTCGAACACTCGCCGATACACTCCGATACCGCGTCTTCGATCTCTTCCACTGAAGATTCCACGAGGTCATGGATCACCTCTGGGTCCCGGCCGCCATTTTCCAGGTAGTCCGATATTTCTTCAGTGAGTTCCCCGATTTCCGACTCCACCTGTTCGTAGATATCGTCCAGGCAATCGTCGGCATCGGCGTCGGCATCCGCATCGGCGTCGGCGTCGGCGTCGGCGTCGGCGTCAGCATCCGCATCGGCATCCGCATCGGCATCCGCATCGGCATCCGCATCGGCATCCGCATCGGCATCCGCATCGGCATCCGCATCGGCATCAGCATCGGCATCAGCATCCGCATCAGCATCGGCGTCGGCATCCGCATCGGCATCGGCATCGGCATCAGCGTCGGCATCGGCGTCAGCATCGGCGTCAGCATCGGCGTCAGCATCGGCGTCAGCATCGGCATCGGCATCGGCATCGGCATCGGCGTCAGCATCCGCATCCGCATCCGCGTCAGCATCCGCGTCAGCATCCGCGTCAGCATCCGCGTCAGCATCCGCGTCAGCATCCGCATCGGCGTCCGCATCAGCATCGGCGTCCGCATCCGCATCGGCGTCCGCATCCGCATCGGCATCCGCATCCGCATCGGCGTCCGCATCGGCATCCGCATCGGCATCGGCATCGGCATCGGCATCGGCATCGGCATCGGCATCGGCATCGGCATCGGCATCGGCGTCGGCGTCGGCATCTGCGTCCGCATCGGCGTCGGCATCTGCATCGGCATCTGCATCGGCATCTGCATCGGCATCTGCATCGGCATCTGCATCGGCATCCGCATCGGCATCCGCATCGGCATCCGCGTCGGCGTCGGCGTCAGCGTCCGCATCGGCATCTGCGTCAGCATCCGCGTCGGCATCTGCGTCAGCATCGGCATCGGCATCGGCATCTGCATCTGCGTCCGCATCCGCATCCGCATCGGCATCTGCGTCCGCATCGGCGTCGGCATCGGCGTCGGCATCTGCATCGGCGTCGGCGTCTGCATCTGCGTCGGCATCTGCATCCGCATCGGCATCGGCATCCGCATCGGCATCCGCATCGGCATCCGCGTCGGCATCCGCGTCCGCATCCGCATCTGCGTCGGCGTCCGCATCTGCGTCGGCGTCGGCGTCGGCATCGGCATCGGCATCGGCGTCGGCGTCGGCGTCGGCATCGGCATCGGCGTCGGCGTCGGCGTCGGCGTCGGCGTCGGCATCGGCATCGGCGTCAGCATCCGCATCGGCGTCAGCATCCGCATCGGCGTCAGCATCCGCATCGGCGTCAGCATCCGCATCGGCGTCAGCATCCGCATCGGCGTCAGCATCGGCGTCAGCATCCGCATCGGCGTCGGCATCCGCGTCAGCGTCGGCATCCGCATCAGCGTCAGCATCCGCATCGGCGTCAGCATCCGCATCCGCATCCGCATCGGCGTCAGCATCCGCATCCGCATCCGCATCCGCATCCGCATCCGCATCAGCGTCGGCATCCGCATCCGCATCCGCGTCGGCATCCGCATCAGCGTCGGCGTCCGCATCGGCATCCGCGTCCGCATCGGCATCCGCGTCCGCATCGGCATCCGCGTCCGCATCGGCATCCGCGTCCGCATCGGCGTCAGCATCCGCATCAGCGTCGGCGTCCGCATCGGCATCCGCGTCCGCATCGGCATCCGCGTCCGCATCCGCGTCCGCATCGGCATCCGCATCGGCGTCGGCATCCGCGTCCGCATCCGTATCGGCATCCGCGTCCGCATCGGCATCGGTATCCGCGTCAGCATCGGCATCGGCATCGGTATCCGCGTCGGCATCCGCATCCGTATCGGCATCCGCGTCCCCATCCGGTGGCGGCACAAAGCGGTCGTCATCGTCGTCATCGTCATTCACGATCGCGGCCACCGCTACCGCCCCGAGCGCGACTAATCCCGCTATTGCCCATGGGCTGAGCGCTGACGCGGCTGCAGCCGTCGGCGCGGCAACCACACCACCGGCGGGGCCGGCCGCGATGGAAAAGATGGATCCAGGACTACCGGACATCGCGAGCAAAAGCGGATCGCCCGCGTCGTCAACGGCCAGTTCACTGTGGTCGCCGTCCTCGTCGGTTCTGAAAAAGTTGGCAAT